>ERZ838118.218-NODE-218-length-79934-cov-51.479375_pt1 | contig 79934 bp, 56 predicted proteins | sample MGYA00519863_ERZ838118 | MGnify/ENA primary metagenome ERZ838118 (study PRJEB31850, sample SAMEA3708827) | human gut metagenome | biome: human gut; feature: human-associated habitat; material: faeces | place: China | collected 2014 ...
CATTATCATTCGGATAATTCGTTACATCATCTGCCGGTACTCCTGACGGCTCTCCGGTCGTATATTTATTCGTATGCCAGATACTCTCATTAAACTCTTTTGATGCAAGAATTGACATTCCCCATGTTGTTTTTGTTCCATTTACTTCTAGTACATTTTCAGCTCCACCATATGTTGGCTTTTTTGCATTAATGTCATCAGGAAAAATTAATGGATACTCTGCATTGTATTCTCCATTTTCTCCAATTTCTTTACAGTAAACTGCATCGCATACACTGTCTGCTATTGTATAATTGGATGCTGCTTCCAGTCCATTCTGACACTGTTCATATATTGACCTTGCTGTGCCATATGCATATTTGTACTGCCTGTAATAATTGGTTGTTTCTGAATATTTGTCATGCCATACTGCTTTTTCAAAATGGTCTATATAATCATCCTGATAATCACTGAGTACAGCACTGTACTGTTCTTCAGTCAGTATTTCTTTAAGTTCTGCAAATGCTGTATCACTGTCTATATCCTGTACTTCTGCCTGAACACTGGTGCCAAGGTTATTCCCTGAATATATTATCTTTTGTTCTCCTGCTGAACACCGTCCACCTTTATCTACTGTGAAATAAACATACTTTTCTACTTCATAATCATTTGTTACTGAACCACTCTGATAATAAAATGCTCCATTATCAAATTCATCTGTATCAGTTTTTTCTTCTCCTGTTGCATAGGATACTATGAATATTGGCTCTATGATAAACATTAAATTGCTGTTTCTTTTAAACTCTTTATCAATAGTATCTCCCCAATATTTATGTATTATATTGGATAATTCCTCTCCATTGTTTTCTTTGAGTTTTTCATTGGTATCTTTTGTTCTCGATACAACATCATTATGACTTTCATCATAAATGTAATGTGCATAATAATATTTGTCCCCATCAAATTCAAAGGGGTAATCAAAACTCACTTCCAGTTCATCTAAACTATCAATTTCTCCAAAAGCTGTAGCAGTATCAATATCATCTTCTTCTACATTGTTGTACATATCCTGTACCTCTTGTGAGTATCCTAAAAAGTCTATTGCTTTTTTCCCTTGGAACACTTCACTTTCCAATATGTTGTCACTGGATTTATCATAGATATAACACCTTACTCCTTCCACACTAAATCCCCCAAATTTTGCTTCCGGATTGCTTGAAGGATTACTAAATACTGTACTACTGCCTGTATTGATTCCACCTATCTGTCCTGCATAAACTCCAACCGGTATGGATGTTATTACCATTGCTATTACTAACAAAACTGCTAATAATTTAAAACATTTTGTTTTCTGTATTCTTTCCATTACTACTCTCCCTTCATTAAACCTGTATTTTTGTTAATTTGTTAAACTATCTCATGTTATATCCACCAACTCCATTTCCTTCAAGTCCACCTGTTGACGGGACTGGTTTTTTACTATCACTTGAACTTGATGAACTTCCACCAACTACTCCTGATGTTCCATTACTTGAATTACTACTTGATGATGAACTGCTTCCTGTAGAATTTACTCCACCTATCTGTCTTGTTCCATTATTCCTCTCTGCTATGGATGCCCTTGCTGCCTGTCTTGCTTCTTCCATTTGTCTTGATTCCTCTGCTTCATCTGCTTCTTGGGCTTCCTTTTTTATACTCTCTATCTCTCCTTTACTTTCTGCTTCTTCTATCTGTTCTATATATTCTTCTGTACTGATATATTCTAACTGTCCTATTTCCTCTTTCACTTCCTCCTTTACCTCAACTTCTTTCTGTCTTTCTGCTTCTTCTATCTCTCCCTTTTTCTTTTCATATTCCTCATTCGTTCTTATCTCTTTTAACTCTGTTGTGTATTTACTTACTTCTTCCTCTCCTAAATATCCCCTCTCTCCTATCTGTTCTATCAACTCTGCTTTATCTGCTTCTATTGCTTCTCTTAACACTTCTGCTTCTTTTTCATATTCTTCTTTGATTGGGTCTAATTCTTCTTTGGTTGTTGTCTTTTCTATTCTGGCAGTATAGATGTCTTTGTTTTCTACATTCATGCCATCATTTTTTATGTAATTGATTAATTCTTCTTGGGATTGTATCAGTTCCTGCTTTGTCTGTACTTCTTTTTTCTTTTGGACTACTTTAATGCCTAATATTAATGTGATAATGCAAAGTATAATGACTGCTGTTGTTATGATGATTGTTTTTTTCTTTTTCATGGCTTTCTCCTTTATAAACATGTTGTTTTGAGGTACTTCATTATTTTATGATGTTGTGGTTTTGGTATGAGTGATTTGGGGATGTTATGTTGTTTTTTCATATGTATGTGATTTATTTTTAATGTCATAATCAATTTTTGTAATGCTGTCACATGTTTTTGCATTCATAATAATTAAATTCATAATTATTATGAATATCATAATCATGTCTTTTTTATGGTCGAGGGGTACTTACACTTTATCCCGGTCATATCCCGGTCACTGTCTTGTGGAATTTCACATTGATAGCTTTTTTTACAACATCTCCCATAATTTCTTTGGTTTTTAGCATTTATCCTGTATAAAAATTGCATTTTACACATTGTTTCCATATGGATGCCCATTATCATTCGGATAATTCGTTACATCATCTGCCGGTACTCCTGACGGCTCTCCGGTCGTATATTTATTCGTATGCCAGATACCTGCATCACACCCCGGTGCTAATACTGCCATTCCAAATGTGGTTGTCTTTCCATCCATTTCCAGTGCTGTACTGTCACCATTCCAGTATGCTGTTAATTTTTCTGAATCTGTTGTGATTTCTGTCGGAAATGCTAAATTGTAATGACTGTCATATCTTCCATTTTCTCCTATATGCTCTGTAAATACTGCCCTGCCTAACCAGTGTGGTACATTGTAATAACTTGGTACTCCCAGTTGTGAGGTACTGTACTCACCTGATTCATATTCTTTTACTTCCATGTCATAGTATTCCATGAAATATCTTGCTGTGCCTAGTTTATATCTGTAATGCTGATAAACAGGTTCGGATATGGTTTCTTCCTCTGTACTTGTCCATTCTTCCACCCACACATCAAAATGTGTTATGCCAAAATAATCATATTGTTCTTTTACAAGTCTTACTGCTTCTGATTTTGGACAGTTTTTACTTTCACATATTGCATAAACCAGTTCATTGTAATCACTTTCATTATCAGTATCCAAACCATAATAACTGTGATAAACTCCATTTTCATCTTCATAGGATTCATTTCCACATTTATCAAACGGTTCTACATTTTCCAGTGACTGTGGTATCCCATAATAGGATTTTCTTGTGTGTGGATATGTTGTTGTTACGGTTCTGTCATGATAATATGCTGTCTGACTTAAATATCCTTCATCATCTAATGAACTTGTTATCATCAGGGGTTCTACTACAAAAATCAGATTTCCATTTCTCCTTAATGTATTATAAACATTACTGCCCCAGTATGTTTCAACTATGTCTTTTAATTTTGCTCCATTGTTTTCCTTTAAACCCTCTGTGATTTCATATGTATTTGATATGTAAGTATTATTTCCTACATCTACATATGCTTTTTCAAATGGGTATTCATCTGTGGTGGCAACATTTCCTGCTGTTTTAAATGCTGTTTCTTTACTTACATCCTGGTCTCTGTATTCATCCGGTATCTGATTTGCTAAATTTATTGACTGGCTTCCTAAAAAATCTATGGCATCAAATGTATTTCCTTCATACTCTCCCTGTATAAACTCATCAGCTTTTATATCATAAACATATGCCCTTACACTGTCTGCTCCCAGTTTTCCAATATTTCCTGATGTGTTATATGGTGAGCCAAAGGATTCACTGCTTCCATTGGCATTTCCATTTATCTGAACTGTCCACAGGCTTTCATCTGCATATACATTTGATATTGGCAGGATTGTTGTGATAAACAGTGTACCTGTTAATACAATGGATACTGCCTGTTTTATTTTTTTAATATTCACCATGCTTTCTACTCCTTCCCCATTTTCAATTAAAAATATTTTTTTCTTTTGTATACTTCTCATGTTCTAAAACAGGATTTCTCTTTTGTTAAACCCTAAAATAATTTTGTTATCTAAAATTGAATCCACCATCTGTTGATTTATATTCAAATCCATCACCATGTATAATCCATGTACTTTGTGAATTATTTGTATCGGATTCTGAATTTGAATTACTGCTTTCTGATGTACTACTGCTTCCACCACTGGTTGTTGTAGTTGTTGTGGTTGAAGCTATTGGTGTTAAACTTTCTGAACTCTTGTTAAGGTCTACCTTTTCTGCTACTTCAAACATATGTTGTTCTTCTGCTTCTTTCTTTTCCTTTATAATATTTTCCAGTTCCTGTGCTGTTGTTGCATTGTCTGCCATTTCCAAATATGGACTTATATCAAATCCTGCTGTTGCTGTTTTACTGATTTCCTCTTTCGCCTGCTCCTTTACCTCAACTTCTTTCTGTCTTTCTGCTTCTTCTATCTCTACCTTTTTCTTTTCATATTCCTCATTCGTTCTTATCTCTTTTAACTCTGTTGTGTATTTACTTACTTCTTCCTCTCCTAAATATCCCCTCTCTCCTATCTGTTCTATCAACTCTGCTTTATCTGCTTCTATTGCTTCTCTTAACACTTCTGCTTCTTTTTCATATTCTTCTTTGATTGGGTCTAATTCTTCTTTGGTTGTTGTCTTTTCTATTCTGGCAGTATAGATATCTTTGTTTTCTACATTCATGCCATCATTTTTTATGTAACTGATTAAATCCTGTTGTGACTGTATCAGCTCCTGTTTGGTCTGTACTTCTTTTTTCTTCTGGACTACTTTAATGCCTAATATTAATGTGATAATACAAAGTATAATGACTGCTGTTGTTATGATGATTGTTTTTTTCTTTTTCATGGCTTTCTCCTCTTTTTAACATGTTGTTTTTAGGTACTTCATTATTTTATGATGTTGTGGTTTGGGTATGAGTGATTTAGGAATGTTGTGTTGTTTTTTCATATGTATGTGATTTATTTTTAATGTCATAATTAATTTTTGTAATGCTATCACATGTTAATTCCTTTTTTCACATGTTTTTGCATTCATAATAATTAAATTCATAATTATTATGAATATCAAAATCATGTCTTTTTTACGGTCGAGGTGTACTTACACTTTATCCCGGTCATATCCCGGTCACTGTCTTGTGGAATTTCACATTGATAGCTTTTTTTACAACATCTCCCATAATTTCTTTGGTTTTTAGCATTTATCCTGTATAAAAATTGCATTTGTATTTTACAAAGTCCTGCAACATTCGCGGCTTTTTATTGCCGGTGAATATTACAGGACTTTTCACTTTTAATACAATACGTTTAGTTTATCTTTCAACTAACTATTAATTGAATCAATTGAATATTCCCCTACAGGAAATTCTTTTAAATCGTTACTAATATTAATAATCATTAACTTTTCGCTGCAATTATTATCTTCTCCTAACAATTTCATATTGAATGCAATACACATTTCATTATGTATTGCATCCTCCATAAAATCATCCTCATCTTCTTCCATCTGTACTGCAAATCGAATTTTTTCCTGACTATTCGGAAGCATATTAACTACACATTCTTTTTCTGTTTTTTCATCTGCTACCATATACAGTCTGGCATACCGTAATGGTTCAGAATCATCCGGTTTTTTATAGTACACTTTCAAATTACTAATTTTTATACTTTTTACTAAGCATTTACCAATATTATTAACATCAAACGAAAATACATAGCAACTATCAGCATCTTCTTCATAAGTGTCTTCTACATAATCAAATGTGTTATATAAACCTGTATATTTATAATCGTAATGTTTCACTTTCACTATATTTTTCACAAAATCTATAATAGGTACATCAGCATTTTTATTCATATCCTGCAATATTCTATTTGCTTCTTGCGTATTATCAGACACTTCTTTAATATTTTCTCTAATGCCATCCACTTTCTGTATCACTATTTTCTCCCCTGTCGTAACCTCTGACATTAATGACTTCATATACTCTGTAACAAACTTTTTATATTGTTTGCATAATTCTTCTTTGTCAACTTCTTTAAAATTTTCTGAATTTTTCTGCAATTCTTGGTATGTTCTTTCAAACATATCATTCAGCTCATCTTCACTATATACACTTGAATCTGATTTCCAATTTTCTATAAATTCTTTTAACTGTTTCTGATTCGCACCAGTGCCTTCTTTCTCTGCCTGTGTAAGTGCTCTGCAATAATTCCATTTTTCAAAAAAAGTTTTTGTAACAGCCCCCAGCATTGTTCCGGTTAGCTGTTCGATGCCGTCTTTTGTAAAATCCTCTGCACATTCTTTAATAAAATCATCTGATAATACTTTTTTTAAAACTTCTTTAATTGAATCCATATCTAATCTCCTCTCGTCTGTCTGTATTTATTTTGAATTATCAACTTGTAAATATAATCTCTACTCACTCCCTCTCTCATCACAATCAATATTAATGTATACACAGTATTAGTATACTTGCCATTTTTTACCTTTTTGCCCATTATATATGAAAAAAAAAAAAAAACAACCTATAATAATAGTTTTGTATATATCTGCACATCTAACACAAAATTCACAAAAATCCACAGAAACAGCCGGATTTACACCTGCCGTTCCTGTGGATTTTCGTTCTTTCTATATTCTTTCTACATTCTTTCCGCCATTTCCAGATACCGCTGATACCGTCTGCCGGCATCTTCCTCTGCTTTTGCAAACAGCGCCTTCGCTTCCTTCGGGTACTGCGCTTCAAGCACCGCATAGCGTAACTGGCTTCTTAAAAATTCCGTAAAGGAAGCCTTCGGCGGTCTGGAATCCAGTGCAAACGGATTCTTCCCTTCCTTTATAAGCTGCGGATTATACCGGTACAGATGCCAGTATCCGGCATCTACCGCCTGTTTCATGCTTGCCATGCTCTTTCCCATGCCTTCTTTAATGCCGTGGCTGATACAGGGTGCATAGGCAATCAGCAGGGAAGGTCCGTCATACCGCTCGGCTTCCAGAATCGCTTTTATCGTCTGGTTTTTATCCGCGCCCATGGCAATCTGCGCCACATAGACATTTCCGTAGGTCATCGCCATTGCACCGATATCTTTTTTCGCCGTCCTTTTACCGTTGGCGGCAAATTTTGCCACGGCTGCTGCCGGTGTGGACTTTGATGCCTGCCCGCCGGTATTGGAGTAAATCTCCGTATCAAAGACAAGTACATTCACATCTGCACCACTGGCAAGGACGTGGTCTAATCCGCCGTATCCGATATCATATGCCCAGCCATCCCCGCCGACAATCCACTGTGAGCGTTTCACCAGAAAATCCACCCGCTTCTGAATTTCCGACAGTCTTTGAATCTGCCGTGACGTCCGTTCTGCCTGTTCCGATACCGCCACCGGTACATCTGACCGCGTTACCGCCTCTTTTAATACCTGTGTCAGTTTCTTACGCACCTCTTCTGCCGCCGCAGTGCAGGCTGTTGGATTATCCCTCACTGCAAGCCAGTGTTCCAGCGCTTCTGATATCCCGCTTCCGCTGTCTGCAATGCCGTCATTTTCCACGCCGCTTTCACACTCCCTGACAAATTCTTCCGCCAGCCGTATCAGCGTTTCCCGCTGTTTTTTTGCACCGAGCAGCATACCGTAGCCATATTCCGCATTGTCCTCAAACAGGGAATTTGCCCACGCAGGACCTTTTCCGTTGGCATTGCACGTATATGCCATGGACGGTGCGGAAGCACTCCAGATTGAGGAACAGCCTGTCGCATTGGCAATCACCATGCGTTCCCCGAAAAGCTGTGTCACAAGCTTCATATACGGAGTTTCACCACACCCGCCACACGCACCGGAAAATTCCATGAGCGGTCGTGCAAACTGACTGCCTTTGACCGTTTCTTTGGTCATCAGTTCCGGCTTATCCACCACCGCGCTGACCGCAAACGCCCAGTTGTCTGCCTGTTCTTTTATCTGCTTTGCGGCAGGCTGCATGACAAGCGCCTTTTCCTTTGCTGGGCAGATGTCCGCACAGTTGCCGCAGCCTGTACAGTCGAGCGGACTGACCTGTATCCTGAACGTATGTCCCGCAAGCTCTTTTCCTACCGCCGCCTTGCTTTCAAAATTTTCCGGTGCAAGCGCCTGTTCCTTTTCATTTAACAGAAACGGACGGATACACGCATGCGGGCAGATATACGAACACTGGTTGCACTGGATACAGTTCTTTTCAATCCATTCGGGAATAAATGCCGCAATACCGCGTTTTTCATATGCGGTTGTACCGGCAGGAAATGTGCCGTCCGCCAGCGGATAAAAAGTGCTGACGGGAAGACTGTCCCCCTTTGCCTTTTCCATAGGTCTTAAAATGTTTTCAATAAATTCGGGTTCCTGCACATTTTCCCGTTCTTCTCTTGTGGACTGGAGCAATTCAACAGGCACAAGCTTTGTTTCCCGAAAACCGTATTCTGCCGCCTTTATATTTTTTTCTACAATGTCTGCACCTTTTTTTCCGTATGCCGCCTGTATGGAATTTTTCAGACAGGCAAGTGCTTTTTCCTGCGGCAGAATCCCGGTCAGATGAAAAAATGCGCCCTGCATAATCATATTAATGCGGTTTCCCAGTCCCAGACTGTGTGCCAGCTTTCCCGCATCAATCAGATAGAGCCGTGCATTTTTTTTGATCAGCGCATGAACCATTTCTTTGGGCAGTTTTCCGCCAATCTGCTCTGCGCCATACTGCGTATTCAATACAAATATGCCGTTTTCTTTCAAGCCTTCCGTCAGGTCGTATCCGCTGTTTAAAAAGGATTCATTGTGGCAGGCGATATAATCCGCTTCCTGTATCAGATATTCCGAGCGGATCGGTGTATCGCCAAAACGCAGGTGGGAAACCGTAAGTCCGCCCGACTTTTTAGAATCATACGAAAAATATCCCTGCACATAGGGCTTTACATATTCTCCGATGATTTTAACCGCCTGCTTGTTTGCACCCACCGTGCCGTCCGAACCCAGCCCCCAGAATTTACACTGCATAAGCCCTGCCGGTGTCTGTATCGGAAAATCCGGATGAACGGCAAGAGAATGATGTGTCACATCATCTTCAATTCCGATTGTAAAATGATTTTTCGGCTGTACGTCCGTCAGGTTGTCAAAGACTGCGGCAATCTGCGCCGGTGTCGTATCCTTTGAGCCAAGTCCATACCGCCCGCCGATAACCAGAGGTGCATTTTCCTTTCCGTAAAGCGCGCCGCAGATATCCAGATACAGCGGTTCTCCAAGTGCGCCCGGTTCTTTTGTACGGTCTAACACGGCAATCCGCTCCACGCTCTCCGGCAGTTCCTTTAAAAAATCTTCTGCACTGAACGGGCGGAACAGATGCACCTGAATCATGCCGTATATACCTATGTTGTCCTTCATGATGTCGTCCTGCATACCGGAACTTCCGGTATCACAATCCGTATCTGCACAGTTCATCTGCGGCAGGATTTCCCGTATGGTTTCACACACCGAACCCATGGCAATTACTACGTACTTTGGATTTTTAGCACCGTAATACTGGAAAAAGCGGTATGTTCTGCCGGTTCTTTTCTCAATCTGTGCCATATATTCTTTTATAATTCCCGGAATTTTTTCATAAAAAAGATTCGCAGCTTCTCTTGTCTGGAAATAGATGTCCGGATTCTGCGCCGTTCCGCGCATAACCGGGTGATTTGGTGACAGCGCGCGTTCCCTGAACGCCTGCACCGCTTCTTTGTCAAGCATTTCTTCATAATCTTCATAGGACAATGCTTCTATCCGCTGGATTTCGTGGGACGTGCGGAAGCCGTCAAAAAAATGGATAAAGGGCAGTCTTCCTTTGACTGCCGATAAATGTGCTACGGCGGCAAGGTCGCAGACTTCCTGCACCGATGACGATGCGAGCATGACACAGCCTGTTTGGCGCACCGCACAGACGTCCTGATGGTCGCCAAAAATGCTGAGTGCCTGTGCCGCCAGCGCACGTGCGCTCACATGCAGTACCCCCGGCAGAAGTTCTCCCGCCATTTTGTAAAGAGTCGGCTGCATTAACAGCAGTCCCTGTGATGCCGTAAATGTGGAAGCGAGTGTTCCCGACTGTAAAATGCCATGCATTGCGCCTGCCGCTCCGGCTTCGGACTGCATTTCCACCACATCTGCCGTTTCATCAAAAATATTTTTTCTGCCCTGTGCTGCCCAGTTATCCACCGTTTCTGCCATAGCCGAAGACGGTGTAATCGGATAAATCGCCGCAGCCTGTGTAAATGCGTAGGCGGTATAAGCGGCGGCAGTATTCCCGTCTACTGTCATAATTACTTTTCCCATAACATCCTCCATTTATAACCGGCTGCCGTTATCCACCCATTCTTTGGCATGGAGGGCAGCATTTTCATCAATCACCGGAACTTCCGCCGCCGTATCTGTTTGTTTTATATCGTTTTGGGCTGTATTTTTTTCACCCGCTCTTTCCTGTGTACTGTGTAACCGTGCATTTTTTCTGCCGTCAAGTGCCTGCTGAATGTCTTCTTTCATCGCATTGCTTCCTTTCGATGTTTTTATGACATTCAGTATTGCCTGTGTGCCGCCGATTATTCACGATTTACGGCTTATTTTCTCCGTATCCTGTGGAACTGCGGCTTTACTGTGATTTCCGTCACTACCAGCCCCTCTCTTTGTGCCAGTGCAAATGCCGCCGCTTCCGACACTTCTTCGGGCAGCAGGTATGATGCTTCTTCTTCTCCTTCACAAAAGTCTGCATTGCGGTACAAATCGGTCTTTGCCATATCCGGCTGTATCGTAATCACCCGCACACCGTATTTGCGCACCTCGTCAAACAGGCTCTTTGCAAAGCCGGACAGCCCTGCCTTTGTCGCACCGTATGCACAGCCGTGCGGATTGGACTGCGCTGCCGTAACAGAGGATATATTTAAGACTGTCCCCCTGTTCTTTTTTAATGTTCGCAAAAGCTGCTGTGTCAGAATCATCGGTGCTTCCAGATTCGTGCGCACCATTTTCTGAATCTTTTTCGGATTTAATTCTTCATGCAGACCGTAATAACCGACCCCCGCATTATTGACCAACACCGTGACACGGTAATTCTTATCAATCTCTTTAATATGCGCACACAATGCCTGCGTATCCGTAATGTCACAGACCACCGCATGAAATTTTTCCGGCTGTTCTTTGCAAAACTCCTGTGCTTCTGCTCTTTCAAAATTTCTTCCAAAACCAAAAACTTCATACCCATTTTTGACAAGCATACGGCTGAGTGCCAGTCCGATTCCGGAAGACGATCCCGTTACAACCGCCGTATCTGCCACATTTGCCATATCCGTGTTCTGCTCTATTCTTCCCATAAAAATATCCTTTCTTTTGGCAGTCTTTTTTCAAGCTGTCCGGTCAGAAATCCCTCCATGCGCGTCAGCAGTTCCGGCGGATACTGATACACACCGCCCACATTGGTATACGGAAACTGCACCACTGCCGCATGCGGCTCTTTCTTCCGCATATTTTTTAAATATTCCTTTGAAATGCGGAAACTTCCGACACTTACATCCACCAGCCGTTTCCAGTCAATCTGTTCGTCAACGCATTGAAGCATTTCTGCATAAACATTTTCCCAGTCCTTACAGTAAATCATCGGGTCAAATGCCAGACGCACGGAAAATCCCCACTGTACTGCTTCTGCCGCACACGCAATCCGCGCCTGCATATCCGGCGTAAAATGTTCATATGCCGCAATGACCGGCTGAGGCGACATGGTAAATGCAAATATTACCCGCTCTGTGACTGCCTGCTGTTTAAAATAATGCACATTGGCGCTTTTTGTCCGCACTTCAATTGTAAGATTTTCATGTTCCGTCGTAAACCGCATCCACTCTGCCGTATAACCGATGACCGGTTCGACCGCAAGCAAATCCGTATCATACGACACACACAGGTAAACGCTGTGCTGTTCTAACAAACGCTCCACTTCTGCAAAAATGTCTTCTAAATTTACAAATAGCACTACATTTGCAGAAGGATACATGCCTTTCAGATAGCAGTATTCGCAATCGTAAATGCAGTTCATCATGCAGGACGTATAATAAAACCAGTGATTACCAAAGCTTTGGCAGACCGGCGCGCCCTGATAAATGAGATTGTTTTTCTTTTCTGCCAGAATGAGATTCTGCGTTTTATGCTGTCTGACCACGCTCTGTCCCCTGCGGCAGAAGACATCTTTATAATGATGTACCGGTATCACCTGTGCCTGCGGAAAGCGGGACAGAATTTTTTGTGTTCTCGGATGATTCCAAACCGCTTCTTCCACATAAATATGCGAAAACCGTCCGTTATAACAATTCTTTTCTAAGCTGTTCAAGACACCGCTTCCCTTCTTTTTTATCCTTGCACGGCAGACTTCCTGCCGCATAACCGTCCCGGATTATGTCTTCATAATCTATACCCGATAACCGGCAGTACTTTAACAGCTGGAACAGTTCTGCTTCCATGACGGCGGAACAGTGCATATCATGACTAAGACGTTCTGCCTGCCGCTGTTCCTCTTGTGATAACACCTGCTGTTCCCGCGCATAATCTCTTTCTGCCGCTGCAAACCGTTCCACGGCTTGCGCAATCTGTCCAATCTGTGCCTGCACCAGTTCACGCACGGTATCTGCGGACATTTTTTCCTGTACACCGTTATCGGATATGATTTTTATAAAAAACATCTGATGCGGACCGAAAAAATGATGTGCCGCCTGATACCCCGCCGCCGCTTCCATGTCATATAATTCTATATTATATAATTCCGTGTCACATAATTTCACCGGATTTGCCGTATCCGTATTTTGCGGCATATCCGCTTTCTGACATACATGTTCCTCTGACACACTTGCTTTCCGCCGCACGTTCATTCCTGTTACAACCGCAGCTTCGGGAAACGGATGCCTGTATAAAATATCCGGGTAAAATGTCTTTTGTGTCGCTTCTTCCGTAATTTTGCTGCACAGATAAGCCACACCTTTTTTCTGTTCTGCGCCTGCGCATATGCCGCACTGCACAAAGATATCTCCCGCTTTCACATGTCCCATTGCACAGACAGCCGCGACAACTGTCGCGGCTGTAATTTCTCCCGTTCCCGTAATTGTAAGGCATATCTGCTGTTCCTCACAGCGATACATTTCAAACGGAAGGGAATTTATTTCTTTTTTCATTTTGTAATACTGCAAAAACGGATAGGCTTCATCATACAACGCTGTAAATAAATAAATCATCGCTTCTCCTCATTTTTGATTTCTTACTAATTCTGTGTCTTAACCTGTTCAAATTTTTCAAGCACTTCCTGTTCCGGTCCTCCGGTTACAAGGCTGACAACAACAATAACTGCTACAGCTACGATAAATGCCGGAAGCAGTTCATAGATTGCAAATACACCGCCAAGCTTTGCGATGACATATTTCCACAGGAAAATCATGACACCGCCGGATACCATACCCGCAAGAACACCGTAACGGTTCGCACCCTTCCAGAATAAAGATACCAGTACAACCGGTCCGAAGGTTGCGCCGAAGCCTGCCCATGCAAAAGATACAATATCAAATACAGAGCTGTCCGGGTTGCTTGCCATAAATACACCGATAACGGCAATCACAACAACAGTGATTCGAGCCACCACAATAGACATTTTCTCGGTAATCTTAATGTGAAAACAATCTTTTACGAGGTTTTGTGATACTGCGGAAGCCGCCGCCAAAAGCTGTGAATCTGCCGTAGACATTGTTGCCGCGAGCATACCGGCAAGAATCAGTCCGCCGATAATCGCCGGAATCGCACCGTATGTACTCAATAAATGTGCCACCCGTACAATAATCGTTTCAGAATTGCTGCCTGTCAGCACTTCAATTGCGCCTGCCTTTGACATGCTGTAACCTACAATACCGATAAATACACCAATTGTTAAAGAAATCACAACCCAGACGGTTGCCACACGTCTTGAAATCTTTAATTTATTTTCATCTTCAATTGCCATGAAGCGAAGCAGAATATGCGGCATACCAAAGTAGCCCAATCCCCACGCCATTGTAGAAGCAATACTTAAAAAGCTGTATTTTTCCGCAGATTGTGTTTCTACCGAATAGCTGTGGAAGAAATCCAGATAACCCGGAAGCTGCCTTGCATTATCTATTACCACATCTAATCCACCCGCAACATTGATACCGAATACCACTACAACCACCAGCGCGATTGTCATAACAATACTCTGAATCAAATCGGTTGTACTTGCTGCCAGAAATCCGCCCAATGCACAGTAGCCGACAATGACTGCTGCACTGATTACCATGGCTGCCATATAATTCACCCCAAACAGGCTGGAAAACAACTTACCACAAGCTGCAAAACCGGAAGCCGTATACGGAATGAAGAAGATAATAATCATCAGTGCCGCAATGCCTGTCAGGATTCCTTTCTTATCACCGAATCTTTTTGCAAAGAAATCCGGCACGGTAAATGCCTCATAGGCTTTGGAATACACACGGATTCTTCTGGCTACAATCAGCCAGTTAACATATGTACCGATTGCAAGCCCAATGGCTGTCCATGCTGCACTTGCAACACCGGAAAGATAGGCAACACCCGGAAGTCCCATTAACAGCCAGCTGCTCATGTCTGATGCTTCCGCACTCATCGCTGTTACAAACGGGCCTAATTTTCTGCCGCCCAGATAAAAATCATCGACGCTGTTATTCTGCTTCGAGCAGTAAAAACCAACACCTAACATTGCCGCAAGATATATAAGAATCGCGGCCATAATAATAATTTGTGACATAATTCTACCTCTTTTTTTCGATTTAAACCATAAAATTATAACACAAATTAAAATTTCAGTAAATAAATATTCGACAAATCAACAAAAAAGCCGCCGCTTTTCAATCTGTGTATCTGAATTTCCGACTGTGTTCTGTCCGGATTTCAGGTTTTGATTGATGAAAGCAGCAGCTTTTCTATTTTATTCTATTACTTTTTATGTATTATTCGTATAACGGATACTTGTCTGTTAATCCCTTAACCAGTTCCATAGCCTTTGCCTTATTTGCATCGACATCTTCTACAAGCATCGCGATTGCATCTGCTACAATATCCATATCCGCTTCATTAAAGCCTCTTGTTGTAACAGCTGCCGTGCCCAGTCTGATACCGCTTGTTACAAACGGAGAAGCCGGGTCATTCGGAATCGTGTTCTTATTACATGTGATGTTGGCTGCATCTAAGAGCTTTTCTACTTCCTTACCTGTAACTCCCTTACTGATTAAGTTTACAAGCATTAAGTGGTTGTCTGTACCGCCGGAAACGATATCAAATCCTCTGTTCATTAATCCGTTGCAGAGTGCCTGTGCATTCTTTACAACATTTTCTGCATACGTCTTAAAGCTTGGGTCTAAGGCTTCCTTTAAGCAGACTGCCTTACCTGCGATAACATGCATCAGCGGACCGCCCTGAATACCAGGGAATACGCTCTTATTGAACTTGAACTTTTCAGCAGCTTCTGCTGAACTTAAAATCATACCGCCTCTTGGTCCGCGCAGTGTCTTATGGGTTGTTGTTGTAACAACGTCTGCATACGGAATCGGGCTTGGATGTGCACCGCCTGCTACAAGACCGGCGATGTGTGCCATATCTACCATTAAATATGCACCGACTTCATCACAGATTTCCCTAAACTTCTTAAAGTCAATAACCCTTGCATATGCACTTGCACCTGCAATAATCATCTTCGGCTTGCACTCTTTTGCGATTCTTAATACTTCATCATAGTCGATAAAGCCTTCTGCGGTTACACCGTAAGGTACGATGTGGAAATACTTACCTGAAATATTAACCGGTGAACCGTGTGATAAATGTCCGCCGCAGTCAAGACTCATTCCCATAACGGTATCTCCCGGCTCTACCATAGCAAAGAATGCTGCTAAGTTAGCCTGTGCACCGGAATGTGGCTGAACATTGGCATATTCACAGCCGAATAACTTCTTTGCCCTTTCTATTGCCAGTGTTTCTACTACGTCAACATACTCACAGCCGCCGTAATATCTCTTTCCCGGATATCCTTCTGCATACTTATTGGTAAGCGGACTACCCATTGCTGCCATAACTGCCTTACTTACGAGATTTTCTGATGCAATCAGCTCGATATGGCTTCTCTGTCTTGCGAGTTCGTCATCCATCGCTTTTGCAAGATCCGGATCAAAACTTGATACTTCATTGAATGAATACATGAATACAACCTCCATTTTTTTATCTTTATTCTTAGATTTTATAATTAAATCTTAAATAAGTCAATGGCTTCTGACAGATGACGTGCATTTGTTAATAAATCTTCTGCCGCCGTATTCAGTCCTTCCACTGCGCCGAGCTGTCTGTTGGCTGTTTCGGTTACTTCTTCGGAAGATGCTGCTGTTTCCTCGGATACTGCCGAAATACTCTGGATAGAGTCAATTGTAACGGATTTTGCTTCGGCAATTGTATCAATACCGCCTGTAATCTCATTTAAGTTACTTAACAGTTCTTCAAACCTGCTCTGAATCTGTGCAAAAACCTTCTCTGCATTTTCAAGGGATTCGCCCTGTACTTCTACAACATCTTCGGCTTTCTTTGCAATCCTAACGGTATCATTGGTCTTGTCATTAATCGTACCAATGATTTTCTGAATCTCATTTGCTGAGTTTACGGACTGCTCTGCAAGCTTGCGGATTTCAGAAGCTACAACTGCAAAACCACGTCCTGCCTCGCCGGCTCTTGCTGCTTCAATCGAAGCATTTAATGAAAGCAGATTGGTCTGTTCTGCAATCTCATTAATCGCATCAACAATTTTTGCAATCGCCTTGGACGATTCTTTTAACTGTGCGATTTCCTCAATAACCTGATGTGTAATCTCAACCGTTGAACCGGCATTGGTCTTTAACTCACTAATTGAAGTCATGCCGCTTGCTACGATACCGGTTGTCGCATCGGCAATCTTTGCAATCTTATCCGAATTCTCAGATACGATATTAATCTTATCTGATAAAGCATCCATCTGTCTTAAACAATGCTCTGAATCTTCTGCCTGCTGGACAACGCCCTGTTCAATCGCTTCGATAGAAGCTGTAATATCCTGTGTTTCAGCTAACAGCTGTTTTGCACTGTCCGAAACGGTTGATACCGAAGTATCCACACGTTCCGATACCGCCTTTGTCTTTTCAATCAGCTGCTTTACATTATCAATCATGCCATTGGTGCTTGCCGCAAGCCTTCCAAATTCATCTTTGCTTTTAACATCAATATGTACGGTTAAATCACCACCTGCTGCCAGTTCCAGCTTATCCATAATCTTTTTAATCGTCAGACTGAATGAATAAGCAAAATAGCCGCCGATTACCATCGCAATCAGGAATGCAATCACTACAATGGTAATGGTTACAATACGGATTTTCTGTGCCTGTGATACAATTACGCTCTGCGGAATCAATGCACATACGGTAAATCCATCGTCTGTCTTGGAGTAGATAAACAGCTGCTTTCTGCCATTATATTTTACATAAGAGCTTCCGCTTACATCTTCACTGTCTGAAAGCTTTGTAAAAAATTCCTGATTCGTAAAATACTGCTGTCCATCCTGAATATCCATGTAATTAGATACTACGATTTCACCGCCGTCCGGCGCAATCAGACCAATAATGCTCTTTGAACCCATATCAATGTCTGAAAGCGGCTCCGTAACATAATCAACATCCAAGTCAAAGAACATATAACCAATTGCCTTTTTAGATGTTCCGAGCAGCTGCCTTGCAAAGCTTACAGAATAATCTGCCGCGCCGCCTGCCGCATCCAATACTTCACGACTTGAAAACCATGCAGAACGCTTCTGGTCAATCGTCTTACCTTCTGCAGAGTTTTTAATCTTATCTATATATCCTGCACTGTCAGCATCTTTTATCGTTGCCGTGTATAAAGGCTTTCCGTAATTACCAAAAATGTAAATATTTGAAATTGCCTTATTTCCCAGTGCTGTAGAGGTTAAATTGGCACGCAGTGTTGCATAATTATTACCCTCTGTAATCGGATCGCTGCCGTATACACCGGAATAGTATTCCTGCACCATGGAATTATTAACCATATCCGTTGCCGTTGCCTTTACATTCGTAAACATCAGGTTGTAGTAATCTGCCGTCTTGGTAATCGTCGACTGCGATGACTGTGTATAACTCTTTGTAATTGCTTTAGAAGCGGTTGTATAAGAAGCCACACCCAGAATAATAATCAATGCAATCGGTATGATAAATGCACCAATCAGCTTAAATTTAATGCTCGACATTATTTTAACAAGCAGTCTGCCCTGTGGAATCTCCGGTTTTTTGATCTTCTTTATGCCCTTCCTTTTATTCCCTGCATGAGCCGCTTCACTGTCCGGCTCTGCATCTTCCTGGGGTACATCTTCAAACATTATGCCGTCTGTGTCCATGGGTTCCGATTCCTCAACATTATCCGTTCCCACATATCCGGCTGTATCCGCAATTTCAGCTGTTTCTACTGTTTCTGCCTGCTCTGCTGAATCTGTTGTTTCTGCTGTTTCTTCCTGCACTGCTGAATCTGCTGTTTCTGCTGTTTCTGCTGTTTCTGCTGTTTCTTCCTGCACTGCTGAATCTGCTGTTTCTGCCTGCTCTGCTGAATCTGCTGTTTCCTGTATACCGTTATTATCAAGAGTATCATATTCTTCCACGGCTGCTTCTGATGACGGTACTGCCACAGACTCCCCTGCCGTATTCTCCCCCGGCAATTTATAATTGCCTTGTTGTGTTTCTTTACCACTCATTATAATACTCCTTTATTTTTCCTCCAATATTTTAACTGCACGATAATGTCTGCAATTTAGATGATATTATCATACATTATTTGTACGTTTTTTTCAACTCTTTCCTGTAAAAATTAACCATAACAAAAAGATATACAAAAGTGTTTTTGTGTATTTTCACAAAGTGTAAGCCCGCCGCAGGAAAAAATTACCCAAAAGCCGCCACCCGGATCATACGGACAGCGGCTTTTGCCAATTTTTTAAAATTATTTAAACTTCCTGTTCTTCTTCAATGGCAATCGATAATTCTTCAAGCTGCTTTGCATCGACCACATCCGGTGCGTTTGTCAGCAGGCAGGAAGCATCCTTTACCTTCGGGAAAGCAATTACGTCACGGATACTGTCACATTTTGCCATAAGCATAACAAGTCTGTCCAGACCATAAGCCAGTCCTGCGTGCGGCGGCACACCATACTTAAAAGCGTCTAAGAGGAAGCCGAACTTCTCATTTGCCACTTCATCAGACATGCCCAGTGCCTTAAACATTCTTGCCTGAACGTCTGCCTGATGGATTCTGACACTTCCGCCACCGATTTCCGTACCATTTAAGACGATATCATATGCCTTTGCGCGGACTGCGCCCGGATTGGTTTCAAGCTGGTCAAGGTCTTCGTCCATTGGCATTGTAAACGGATGATGCATTGCCACGAAACGATTTTCTTCATCAGACCACTCAAACTGCGGGAATTCCGTTACCCAGAGGAACTTGTATTCGTTCTTGTCTAACAGACCCATCTGACCTGCCAGTTCAACACGAAGTGCGCCTAAAACATTCCACACAATCTTGTTGCAGTCTGCGGCAAACAGCAGTAAATCGCCTGCCTGACCGTCCATAGCCGTAACGATTGCCTGCATTTCTTCGTCTGTCATAAATTTTGCAAATGAAGACTTTAACGAACCATCTTCATGGATTGCAATGTAAGCAAGACCCTTTGCGCCGTAACCCTTTGCAAAATCCACAAGTGCATCAATCTTCTTTCTCGGCATTGCACCCTGTCCCTTGGCATTGATACCACGGACTGTTCCGCCGTTTTCAATGGCTGATGTAAATACGCCGAAGCCGCAGTTTTTCACAAGCTCCGTAATATTCTTTAATTCCATGCCGAATCTTAAATCCGGCTTATCAGAACCGAAACGATCCATTGCTTCCTGCCATGTCATACGCTGGATTGGCAAAGCCACATCAATGTCTAACACTTCCTTAAACAGATAAGCTAACAGACGTTCATTGACATCAATCACGTCATCTACGTCAACAAATGATAATTCCATATCAATCTGTGTAAATTCCGGCTGTCTGTCCGCTCTTAAATCTTCATCACGGAAACATCTTGCAATCTGCATATAACGGTCATAACCGGAGCACATTAACATCTGCTTGAATAACTGCGGTGACTGCGGCAGTGCGTAGAACTTACCCGGGTGAATACGGCTCGGTACAAGGTAATCTCTTGCGCCTTCCGGTGTACTCTTTGTAAGCATCGGTGTTTCGATTTCAAGAAAGCCTTCATTTGCAAGGAATGCTCTTGTGAGTGTCGCAACCTTACTGCGCATCATAATGTTCGACTGTAAATCCGGTCTTCTTAAATCCAGGCAGCGGTATTTTAATCGTAAATCTTCCTTTGTATTGATATTCTCCTCAATTGGGAACGGCGGTGTTTCAGATTCTGATAATACACGAATCTGTTCTGCAACCACTTCAATATCACCTGTCTTTAAATTCTCATTGACTGCGCCGGAACGCTTCTGTACCTTTCCGACTACTGCAATAACATATTCGTTACGGATACCGTATGCTTTCTTAAAGCCTTCGCTTCCGACCGTATTTTCATCAAATAAAATCTGTAAAATACCACTTCTGTCCCTTAAATCCACAAAAATGAGTGCGCCCAGATTTCTTCTGGTCTGTACCCAGCCCATTACGGTTACGGTTTCCCCGATATTTGCGGCAGAAACTTCTGTACATCTGTGTGTTCTTTTTAAGCCAACCATTGATTCAGCCATGTTGTAATTTCCTCCTAAACTCGCCTATTGCGGCTTTTCTTCATTCAATAAATCGTAAATATCCAGATTCTCAAGCCGGATTTTACTGTCCTCTATAAGCTTCAGCGTGGATTCTTCGTGAATCATGCGCTGAAATTCCAAAAACACGCGCATATCCATGTTTTTGATTTCTTCTATTATTATATCCACTGCGGTATCAATGTCAAATGCTTTTCGATACGGACGCTCAGAAATCAACGCCGCAAATTCATCGGTAAGCCGCAGTATTCTTGCGCCAAACGGAATTTCCTCCCCGCTTAAATTATTCGGATACCCGCTTCCGTCAAAACATTCGTGGTGATACAGCACCGTTTTCATAACCGTATCTGAAAAATCATACCGTTTCAGATATTCATATCCGATTTTGGAATGCATCCGCATATACTTCATTTCTTCAATGGATAACCCGTCACTGTTACGTCCGTACAGATATGGGGAGAGCTTTAATTTACCAACGTCGTGAATCATTCCCGCCAGCTTTAACTCATACGCTTCATCTTCGCTCATGCCCAGCCTTTTTGCAAGCGCATAAGTCAAATTTCCGACCAGTATCCCGTGAGAAATACCATCTTTGAAATCATTGATAATATTTTCTTCCAGTCCGCAGTCCTGCATATGTTCCTCCAGTCCATTCATTAAAAATTATTTTCACTGAAAAACTTTCGTTTCCGCTCAATCATTTCATCAATCCGCTGTATGTAATTCGTGACGTCCTTTACATTTTCAATCCGCTCAATGCGTCCTGCCTGTCCGCCTTCTGTTTCATTCTGAAAAACAATCTTTGTAGAAGCGCCTGCACCCATTGCGATAATTGTCTGCTTTTCTTCCATAATTAAAATGTTGTAAATACACTCAAGCCCCGGCTTGCTGTAACCCACATTTTCAAAGTTACCCGCCATATTCTTCTGCCTATACATATAATATGGCTGATGTCCCATCTGGTGTGCATAATCTGCCGCCATGGATACGATTTCGTCGCTGTTGTCCATTTGCAAATCCAGATATTTTTCGCGCCAGATATTTAATGCCGCCGCACGCTTAATCGCAAGCGAATGAACGGTCAGGCTTTCCGGTGCAAGTGCTTTTATTTTTTCAAGCGTATGCTGTACCATTTCTTTATTTTCGCCCGGCAGTCCAAGAATCATATCCATATTGATATTGTCAAGCCCGGCTTTTCCTGCCAGTGCAAATGCTTCTTCAATCTGCTCCACCGTATGTCTGCGCCCGATTAAATCCAGTGTCTGCTGGTTCATTGTCTGCGGATTAATGGAAATGCGGTCTACATGGTGTGCCTTTAATACACACAGCTTCTCATAGGTAATACTGTCCGGTCTGCCCGCTTCTACGGTCAATTCCCGGCACGCTGACAAATCAAACTGCCGCTCCAGCTCTGTCAGTAACATATCCAGCTGTCCAGCGCTTAACGTCGTCGGCGTTCCGCCGCCAAAATAAACCGTATCCAGTCTCCGTCCACGCATCGCTTCCGATACGTATTTCATTTCCTTTAATAAAGCTTCCAGATACGGTTGTACTTTACTTTGATATGCCGCCAGCGAATAAGATGTAAATGAGCAGTACAGACAGGTTGTCGGACAGAACGGAATCCCGATATACAGGCTGTATCCGTTCTTATAATCCATTTTTTCCAAAATGCTTTTCTCTGTCTGTGCAACCTGTAAGGCAAGCTGCGCCTTTTTCTCACTGACAAGGTGCTTTTTTGTAAATGCTTCCAAAATCTGCCCGCGGTCTGCACCTTTTTCCAACAGGGTATAGGCGATTTTACTTGGGCGCACACCCGTAAGATAGCCCCACGGCAGTGTCTTGTTTAACTGTGCAGATAACTTTGTATACAGTGTACATTTAAACGCTTCGTGGAGTTCTTTCTTGGAACGCCCGTCTTTTTCCGGTACTTCCGGTTCAATCACAATATCCTGTGCTGTGCGTGTCTGCTCTGCCTGCTCCTGATACTGCATGACCTCTGTCCGCGGATAAAAGGATTTAATAAGCACCACTGCATCATCATAAAAATCCATGTCGGATATTTTTATATATATCATGTTTCATTCCTAACTTACTGTTTGTTGCATTTTTATATCTTTAAAATTTTCACTGCAAAAACGGATTGTATTTCTTTTCATATGCCACACTCGTCGATTCTCCGTGTCCCGGAAAAACTTTTGTGTCATCCGGCAGGACAAGAATCTTTCCTTTAATGGAACGCACAATGGCACTCATGCTGCCGGTCGGAAAATCGGTTCTGCCGACAGATGCGGCAAACAGCGTATCTCCTGAAAACAAAATGCCCGCTTCTGCGATATAATAGCAGCTTCCGCCCGCAGTATGTCCCGGTGTGTGAAAGACTTCAATATCCAGTCCCGCAAGAGATAAATGCGCTCCGTCCTTATGGTACACATCTGCATCAAGCACCGTACTGCGCCCATAGCCCTGCGAAAGATTCATCTGCGGACTGTGCAACAGTTCTTTTTCATCTTCGGATACATACACCTGCACGTTATGCCTTTTACGCACTTCGTCTGCCGCCAGAATGTGGTCATAATGTCCGTGTGTTAAAAGGACTGCGCAAAGCTTACAGCCGGATGCCGCAATCATTTCATCAATCCTGTCCGGCAAATCCGGCGCATCAATTAATATACATTCTTTGGTTTCCTGATTGCAAAGCAGGTAACAGTTCGTCCCCACATCTCCCAGCACCCTGAAATCCAGTTCAATCTTACCCATGTATAATATACTCCTTCCAGCAGTCCTCATACCGCCAACACCACGTAAAATTGTAATGCATGCATTACAATTTTGCTATTTGAAAAATCTTTGATATAAGGATTTTTCAAATTCCGAAAAGCTTTAGCACCGCCATTTCACCGCAGTATTGCTCTGCAATACTGCTATGTTCAAAAGCTCTCATATATGGCTTTTGAACATTTAGCCGGTGGCTCTCATGATATCCGTCACGCCTTCGATTTTCCTTAACTTATCAACCAGACGGTTTAATTCTTCTTTTCCATGGATATCAAATCCCATGTTAATCGTAGCCAGTCCTTTTTTATTGACACGGCTGTTCATAAACATCACATCAACATTTGCTTCCGTAAATACACGGGAAATATCAATAATTAGTCCTGTTCTGTTATTGGCAAAAATGTTAATCTCTGCACCGTATTTTTCTTCCTTAGAACCTGTAGACTCCCATTCTGCTTCAATCAGTCTTGCACGCTCGCTGTCCGGAAAGTTCAAAATATTGATACAGTCTGTCCGGTGAATGGAAATACCTCTGCCTCTTGTGACAAAACCGACGATTTCATCACCCGGAACCGGATTACAGCACTTTGAAAAACGAACCGCGACATCATGGATGCCTTTGACAACAATACCACCCTTATTCTTTTTGGACGTTTCCTTATTGGCTTTGGCTTCATTCTGGACGATTTCTTCCAGCACCTGTGTATCGGTAATTTCTGCCTTCTTGCGCTTTTCGTATTCTTCGGACAGTTTGTTGATAACCTGTCCTTCTTTTAATCCGCCGTGTCCGACAGATGCCAGCATGGATTCCCAGTCCTTAAAGCCATATTTGCGCAACGCTTTTTCGATAATCTCCGGCTTTGTAAGTTCTGATAATACAATGCCCTTCGTCTTGCAGTATGTTGACAGCATTTCTTTTCCTTTTAAAATGTTGTCTTCTTTTAATTCCTGCTTAAACCACTGGTTAATTTTATTGCGTGCCTGTGTACTTTTGACAATACTTAACCAGTCACGGCTCGGTCCTTTGGAATTCTGTGATGTAATAATCTCAATCCGGTCACCGCTCTTAATCTGATAATCAATATTGACAAGTTTTCCATTGACTCTTGCACCGACCATCTTATTACCGACAGCACTGTGGATACTGTATGCAAAATCAATCGGACAGGAACCTGCCGGAAGATTTTTGACATCACCGGAAGGTGTAAAGCAGTATACACTGTCTGAGAACAGATTGAGGTCATTTTTAATAGAAGATAAAAATTCCTTGTTATCGGACATTTCCTTCTGCCATTCCAGAATCTGACGCAGCCAGCTCAACTTTGCTTCTTCGGACTCATTGCCCGTTTCTCCGCTCTTACCTTCCTTATATTTCCAGTGTGCTGCAATACCATATTCAGCAGTACGGTGCATTTCATAAGTACGAATCTGGATTTCAAACGGCTGTCCGTTTGATGCAATCAGTGTGGTATGCAGGGACTGATACATATTGGGCTTCGGCATGGCGATATAATCCTTGAAACGTCCCGGAATCGGCTTGTACATTTCATGAATGACACCGAGTGCCGCATAACAGTCCTTCACGGTATCTACAATAATACGCACGGCAAAAATGTCGTAAATCTGGTCGAGTGTCTTATTCTGGTTGACCATCTTTCTGTAAATGGAGAAGAAGTGCTTGACACGTCCGTTAATCTCTGCTTCAATGCCCGCATTGCTGATGTGCATGCCGACTTCTTTGATAATGCTGTCGATAAATGCTTCTCTGCCTGCTTTATTTAAGTTAATCTTTTCAACCAGATCCTGATAAACATCCGGCATCAGATACTGCATGGATAAATCGTCCAGTTCCACTTTAATCTTGGAAATACCAAGACGATGTGCAATTGGTGCATAGATTTCCATCGTTTCACGCGATTTTTCAATCTGCTTTGCCGGTGTCTGATACTGCATCGTCCGCATATTATGCAGGCGGTCCGCCAGTTTAATCAGGATAACACGGATATCCTTTGCCATGGCAAGAAACATTTTTCTTAAATTTTCTGCCTGCACTTCAATCTTATCATGCTGGTAATTTAACTGGGTCAGCTTCGTAACACCATCAACAAGCAGTGCCACTTCCGCACCGAATTCTCTCGTAACGTCTTCACTCGTCATCACAGTATCTTCTACCACGTCATGCAAAAGTCCCGCAATAATTGTTTCTTTATCAAGTTCCAGCTCTGCAAGGATAATTGCCACGCACAGCGGATGGATAATATACGGCTCACCTGATTTACGTTTCTGTCCTTCATGGGCGTCCCTTGCTATCTTATAAGCCCGTTCAATGTCGGATAAATCCGATGACGGGTGGTATTTACGGATTTCCTGTATCAAATCCTCATATAACACTTCAGGACTGGTAAAATCCGCAGGTGTCGCAACCTGCTTCTCCAATCTGTCTGATTTCTGATTTGCCTCGTTTACTCGTACTATTTCTTCTGGCATACGCTACCTCCGCGTTCACTGTATAGGAAAAATTATTACCATTATATATTCTGATACAAAAAAATACAACCCCTATACGGAAGCGTAAGTTTTTTCCATAAACTCTTTTGTAGCCGCCGCATTTTCCGGAACGGTATTTTCAAGCGTACAGTGTACATACGGCTTATGCTCTTTAATCTTCTTTAAAAGGAGCGGATAGTTCAGGCTTCCGGTTCCTGCTGCAATCGACTTTAACTCATTACCTTCGACCACATAATCCTTGCAGTGTACGACTGCAATTTCATCACCAAGTAGTTCAAATGCCTGATTGATAATCTCATCCTGTCTGTCAATGTTATCCACGCAGAGCAGATTTACCGGGTCAAAGATAATCTGGAGATTTGGAGAATCAATCGCATCTAAAACCTTTCTTGCGCGTTCCACGGTACATACAATGTGCTTCCATACCGGTTCAATGGCGATAATCACACCGAACTGCTCTGCGCACTTTACAATTGGTCTTAAATTTTCAATAAAGGTCTGTAACGCTTCTTCTGTATGGTTTGCAGGCTCGTACTTGTATTCGGTATTAACCGCGCCTGTTTCTGTTCCAACCACACCGCAGCCTAAAATGCTTGCAAAACGAATCGATGCAATATATTTATCCACGATTTTTTTGTGCTGTTCCGGATCCGGGTTGCAAAGATTCAGATAACAGCCAAGGACTGCCACATCCACATCATTTTTTCTGCAGATTTCTTTCATATACATCGCAAGTCCCGGTGTCATCGTTTCGATTTCCGGCTTAAATTCCTTGATAGACTTTGCCAGCGCAATGTGCATACAGTGAAATCCCATATTGTGGATATTTGCCACCATTTCATCCAGCGGTGCATATTTTGTATCATGTGCTCTAATACCTAATCTCATAGCTTATTCTCCATTCTGACATCATTTTTCTTTTATTTTACTACGCAATGCCCGCTTTCGTCAAATCACCATGTCATATCATTTTCAGACAGTGCTTTATAATAAGTAATTAAAGGTATAAAACTCTGTGCAAAGCCTTTAGTACTGGAACCTGCACCAATAATGGCATCTTCTTCCTCACGTTTTTGTCCGTTGATAGTCGACGGTTTTTCATAAATGGCTCGTTTAAAGGTTTCAAGTCCCGGCGCAAGGTATTTTTTATCCCCGGTTAATTCATAAGCAATCGCAAGTGATTCCAACAGCAGTGTATTGTTGCCAAGACGTGCAAGACTTGGCAATTCCTTATAATAAAACAGTCCGTTATCCATCAGGCAGTTCTCTATTAAATCATCCACCGCACGGATAAGCATTTCTTTGATGTCTTGCCGCGGAAATTCCCGGTAATAGCGCATAACACTTCCAACCGCAACGGAAATCATAAAGCCCACACGGATTGCAGTGTTATCCGTATACGGTGCCAGCCAGCTTCCGTACTCATCTTCCCACACTTCAAAGCTGTGAATAATCCAGTCACATTTTTCCACCCATTTTTTGTCGTGAGTTTCTATATAAAGTGCTGTCAGCGTACGCAGCGCCCAGCCGGTTTCTCTTGCATTAGCTTCCCCTGCATGGGCATACATCGGTGTATCCAAAAGACGCAATACATTTTCACCGATACCAATGGCACTTGCCAGTCCCCGCTCATCTCCGGAAAAATGATAATAATCTAACAAGCCTTCCACCCACTCATGCGAACATACCATTACGCCGTTGGCACAATGCCCTGCCGTATGCTCCCACTGTCCGCCGATGCGCAATGGATTTTTGCTGTAATGGCAGATATCAACGTCCATCCAGTGTTTTGCCGTTACCAGAAGATAATCCAGATACCTTCTTACCCCCGTGCGCGCATACTGTAATGCGCAGGAATGCGGAAAGTCGTATTCATTATTTGACCACACAACTCTGCCGTTACCCCTGCCCTGCATGGTGTAACCGGAATCCCACGTATCACCCCAGTTTAACATTCCATAACAGCGTGCATGGGCATCCGCTTTTCCCATTAATGCAATTTCCACATCATTATTGAGCTTTTCCGGGAAAACATCTAACATAACACCTGCTTCCTTAAAAATGCGAGGTGCAATGCATGGTCTGTCCGGCATCTGATAAATTAAACTCCGGTTATCCAGCTCCCAGACAGGTTCTTCCGGTGCATGAAAATGCATTAAGAACTGCTGTTCTCTTGCCATACCCGGCTGCATCACAACATTTCCCACACCTTCCGGCACAAGCATCACACTGATTCCGTTTTTATCGGCACGCACCGCCTTCGGGTAATTCTGCTGTGCCTGATAAACGGTAATACAAAGTCCGTCCTTCTCATCGGTGCGGTCTGCCATAAAGGTTCCGTATAATACTTCTGCAAAATGCTCATTTGCCTCTTTTAACAAATATTTTGCATCAATCACTTTATTGACCGGCTCACCGTCTTTTCCAATAAAGAAATCCGTTTTATAGTTAGAACTTCCAACCAGTGTCCGCACAGTTTCCGGCGGTGTCTTTTTTTCAATAGCTTCCAGTTCCAATATGCCCCTTGTATGAAAAAGAGGACCTTCATTTGCCGAATTGTCTGTCAGCGTATCCCCACAGCCTGTCGAATCCGTTTCCGCATCAAAATTCATCGGAACCAGTGTGTCCGACACGGCTTCTTTACCGGCCTTATAATGAAATACCAGCGACTTTACTGCAAGCGGCTCATCTGTCGTATTAATAATCCGATACGATACCTCTGTCCACGGTTTGCCCGCATATGCCGTAAGCCGCAGCTCAAATCGGATGTTTTTTGCACCACCCGTACCGCTGTCTGCATTGACCGTATTTGTATCGTCTGCCCGGCTGCATAGACTGCTTCCTTCCGCCGATAAAATCACACAGACCGGACCTGCTTCCACCACGCGCCATGTATCAATCTGCATATCATAGGTATCTCCGTTACCATCTTTTAAATACGGTCCTTCAAAATCTGCGGCTTTGTATATTTTTCTGCCGTCATCGAGTTCTTTAAAAATGCTGCCGCTGTGGTTGGCGACTTCATATTTTAAACACCCTGTATCTATCCGGAAGCCGTCTGCAACCTTTTCTATTGTTGCTGTCATTCCTTTTCCGGCCGTTTTATTTATGTTACTGTTGGTTCCGGCTTTTGCGTTAACATCAAATTGCAATACCGCTGCTTTATTTGCCGGTAAGTCCGCCAGAAAACGCAAAAACAGGTAGCGGATACTCCCATCATCGTAACGTGCTGTCACCTTTGGCTGGATTAACACCGGACTGCCGTTCTGCAAAACCGCCATATCCTCTGTTTTCGTATATGCTCCTTTTTTGAACGGAATTGTCACACTGACCGGTTCCTCGATTCTTGAATATTTATATAACTTCTCGCAATAAATTTCTATCATAATTTTCCTCCAATCTTTGTGCAAGCACAGCTCTTTTTTTTCCGCTTCTTACAGGCTTATTCGCCGTGCCGCGGGTAAGCTTTGCTTTCCCACTGTCGGGCATTCGCCCTATCGTATGAAACCGTCTAAAAGCGCTTTGTGCAAGCACAGCTCTTTTTTCCGCTTTCATACGGCACTGCTCATTGCTTACGCACATTATAACATATTTTCTGTATGTTTCTACTGAATCGGCGGTTGGCTTTAGGGAAACTACTGATTTTTTATTCAAGAATGTGGTCTTATTTGCTGCAATAAATTTACACTGGTGATTTTGTGCTTTTTCTGATATACTAATATGATAATGTTGGGCGAAAACCCACAACTGTAACGCCCGCACGGATTTTTACCGCTGCTTCGCAACAAACCGCTCAATATAAGGCAGGCGGCATCGAAATGCCTGCGGAAATGGGGATTAATATGAACTACGCTGAAATTAAATACTGTGATATTGCCAACGGACCGGGAGTGCGCACTTCTTTGTTTGTAAGCGGCTGTACGCACCACTGTCCAGGATGTTTTAATGAAATCGCATGGGATTTTGAATACGGAAAGCCGTTTACGCAGGAAACCATCGATGCTATACTGGCTTCATTAGAACCCGGTTATATTGCCGGGCTGACACTGCTTGGGGGCGAACCGTTTGAATATGCCAACCAGCAGGGGCTTCTTCCGCTGTTACAGCAGACCAAAAGCCGCTTTCCGCAAAAAAATATCTGGTGTTTTACCGGATACCTTTTTGACAAAGACATCTGTGGACAGATGTGTGAAAAATGGGATGTCACCCGCGAAATGCTTTCCTATATTGATGTCCTTGTGGACGGAAAATTTATGCAGGAACTCAAAAGCCTGAATTTAAAATTTAAGGGCTCTTCCAACCAGCGCACAATTCTGGTACAGGAATCCCTTGCCAAGGGAAGTCCCGTTTTGCTTTTCTAATAAAAAAATAACGAATGGAGATTATCTTATGAACACAATTGTAAAATTAAAAAAACTGACACCAAATGCCATTATTCCGACTTACGGTACTGCCCAGTCTGCCGGTGCAGACCTTTATTCCGGCATGGAACAGCCTGTAACAATTGAACCGGGAAAAACTGAATTTATCCACACCGGTATCGCCATTGCCATTCCGGAAGGACTGGTCGGTCTGGTGTATGCACGAAGCGGCATGGCATGCAAAAAAGGCATTGCCCCTGCCAACAAGGTTGGGGTCATTGATGCCGATTACCGCGGTGAAATCATGGTTGCACTCTATAACCACGGAAATGAAGCTGTTACCGTTGAACCGGGCGACCGCATTGCACAGCTTGTACTGACACCATTTATTACCGCCGCTTTTGACGAAGCCGATTCTTTAGACGAAACAGACCGTGGAAACGGCGGCTTTGGTTCTACCGGAACAAAATAGCTGCAACGAAACTGCTTTGAAATGAGGTTCTATGTATTTTGAAAATATTCCTGTTTTTAGCGAATTGAATTTATTTTCTATTTTATTGAGAATTGCGCTTGCCCTGATTTTAGGCGGTGCACTGGGAATTGAACGCGAGCAGAAACAACACCCCGCCGGATTTCGTACTTATGTGATTGTGTGTCTGGGTGCAACTCTTGCCTGTATCACCAATCTTTATATGTGTGAACGGCTTGGCGGCACAGACCCTGCCCGGATTCCGGCACAGGTTATCAGCGGTATCGGCTTCCTCGGCGCTGGAACAATTCTTGTCACGCGCAACAATCATGTCCGCGGTCTGACCACTGCCGCAGGGCTTTGGTGCTGTGCCACGATTGGCATTGCCGTAGGCTCCGGCTTTTACTGCGGTGCTGTTTTATGTACGGTTATGATTATATTTTCCCTGCGTATTTTGTCGCGCGTTGACAAACGACTGATGCGTTTTAACAAGTACATCTCCATTTATGCAGAATATCAGGATTCTTCCTTTATCAAGGACCTGATTGAATACTGCAACCTGCATAATTACGAATTACATAATCTGGAAATTTATCCGACCCATGAGCAGCGTTCCGGTTTTGCCACATTTTATGTGCGTGTACAGAATCCCATTATGCGCCAAACTGTTTTAACGGATATCCGCGGTCTTTCTAATTCACTGATCATCGAAGAAATCCGTTGAATTATCCGGATATCGGATATCTTCCAGTTTGCGCTGTCTGTCTTTATGGATTCACAGATTGTACTTATCAAAATTTCAGCTTACCAAAAAAGAGATTTACGAAGCCGGTCATTATTAAACCGTTTCCTCGTAAATCTCTTTTATTTTACAATATAAAATTCAGACTTTTATTTTGGACTGTATACGTCCATGCTGCGTGCCGGTGTACTATTTATGGGACTATTCGTATACGGCACTGTTCATCACAACGTCCTGTGCCTTCTGTAAGAGCATGGCACGTACAATCTTATCTTTTCCATACTTTTCAACAAAACTGTCTTTATTGGTAAAGCCCATCTTATCCGCAAAGCTTTCCAAATCGCCCTTGTATTCATAATCTGTAATACTTAAATCTTCCTGTTCAATAATAGACTGGAAAATCAAATCCTGTGCTACGGCACGCTTTACGTATTCCTCAAATGAAATACCAAAAGACTTCTGGCAATACTCATCATTTGATAAGCCCTGCATCAGTGCATAGAACTTAATGGATGTTTCTAATTCTGACTGCTTGCTTGACAGATATTCTTCCGGATAGCCTGTAATTTCACAGTTTTGCTGAAGCTTTGTAAGAACTGCTTCTTTCTTGGCATCTTCAATCTGTTCGTCAATCGTTTCCTGAATATCATCTTTGATAGACTGTCTGTATTCTGCTACCGTATTGCATGAAAAATATTCCTGTACATACGCATCGGTAATCATCGGTACATTGGGCTGTTCAACCTTTTTCATTGTAATATTGTATACAATGCGGCTGCCCGCATATTCCGGTGCATCTTCAAAATCTTCCGGCACGGTTAAAATTACAACCTTTGTCTGACCTGCCGACATGCCGTATAATGCATCAATAAATCCGTCAATGACAAATGTATCTGTTCCTAAAATCAGCGAGTAATCTTCGTTACTGAAGCCTGAAACTTCTTCACCGCCGATTGTTCCGGTAAAGTCTACCGTTACCTGATCCTTATCCCTTGCTTCTCTTGAAACCTCATCATAAGTCGTATTGGATGTCAGGTCGTTCTGAACTTTTTTTTCAATCAGTTCATTCTCAATTGCCTGTTCGTCTACCGATACGGTAATCCCTTTATACTGTCCTAATTTGACATAGTCGCTTGCTTTTGCTTCAAAATTCACTTTAATCTTAGTATTACAAGCCACAGCTGTCACCATCAGTGCCGCTGTCATCACAGCTACACCTGCTCTTTTTAATAATCCTGTTTTTTTCATTCCTGTTCTACCGCCACCAGACGGTCCTCCCATCATGTAATTTATGCTGCTGACGGTAAATCCCATCAATATCATTTATGTTTATACCACATTTCTTATAAAATTCATAGGTATTGCACACAATTTTCACACACATTACACATTTTTTATATTACAAATGCCCCCGTATACACGAGGGCATTTTATCAGCTTTGCCGATTAAATTATGCTAACTTAGACTTTGCAAGTTCTGCAAGCTTTGCAAAACCTTCTGCATCGTTGATTGCCATTTCTGACAATACCTTTCTGTTTAAGTCGATGTTTGCAAGCTTTAAACCATACATGAACTTGCTGTATGATAAACCATTCATTCTTGCAGCAGCATTGATTCTGGCAATCCATAACTGTCTGAACTGTCTCTTCTTCTGCTTTCTGCCCTTGTATGATTCTGTTAACGCTCTCATTACAGACTGCTTTGCAACTCTGTACTGCTTAGAACGTGCTCCTCTATATCCTTTAGCGAGCTTTAATACTCTGTTATGTTTCTTCTTTGCGTTCATACCGCCTTTAATTCTTGCCATTTTCTATATTCCTCCTTAAAATTCACACAACCTCATATTAGAGATAAGGCATAATCTTCTTCATTGTCTTTACATTTGTTGCATCTGTCATAGCTGCATGTCTTAAATTTCTCTTTCTCTTTGTTGTCTTCTTTGTAAGAATATGGCTCTTGTAAGCTTTCATTCTCTTTAACTTTCCTGTTCCAGTCATTTTAAAACGCTTAGCGGCTGCTTTTTTTGTTTTTACCTTTGGCATAATAATCCTCCTAAATGTTCTCTATAATTTCAATTTATTTTAACGTTTTTCAGTTAAAAACATCATCATGCTCCGGCCCTCAAGTTTTGGAGCTTTTTCAACAACTGCAATATCACTTAACTTCTCAGCAAATTCTTCCAAAATATGCTTGCTGCTGTCGATATGTGCCATCTCACGTCCACGGAAACGAAGTGTTACTTTAACCTTGTTGCCTTTTTCAATGAACTTTCTGGCTGCGTTATTCTTCGTATTCAAATCATTCACATCAATATTCGGTGATAATCTGACTTCCTTGATTTCAATTGTCTTCTGTTTTTTCTTTGCTTCTTTTTCTTTTCTTGCAAGCTCATATCTGTACTTTCCGTAATTTACAAGCTTACACACCGGTGGATTCGCTGATGGAGCAATCTTTACCAAATCTACATTGGCTTCCTTTGCCAGCTTCATTGCTTCCTTTGGTGGCATCACACCAAGCTGCTGTCCTTCTTCTCCAATAACACGAACCTCTCTGTCGCGGATTTGTTCGTTAATCATTAATTCACTAATAGTAGTGCACCTCCATAATTAGCATGATGTTGAAATAGCAAACAGGTCTATTCCTCATAAAAAATAGAACGAATAACCAATTCCCGTTATCCGCTCTACTCTAATCCTAATATCTTATATTCTCCACAAATCCAGTGAAAAATTATATCATTCATAAAATATAAACCCGAGTCGCCTGCTGCGCTAAGGTGAGAGTGGATACCCTGCTTCGTTTTACAACTGTTACAGTTTAACATCTTATCGTTTCTTTGTCAATAACCTTTTTGTATTTTCCACGGCATTTTTTACATCAGCTCTGCAATGCCCGAAAGGCGCACATACTGGTCGGAAATTTTATACCATGTCGGAAAATCCACAACGCCGGTCTGCGGCAGATTAAAAATCCGCTGGAAGACCTTTACTGCCTCTGCCGTACGTTCTCCGTAAATACCGTCTGCAACCAGCACCGGAATGGCATTATAAAATTCTCCAATCAGATTTAACTGTTCCTGTATCTGTTTAACCTTCTGCCCTGATGAACCGATATCTAAATCCGCTCCCGGCCATGAAGACGGAATCCCGCTGATTTCTTCCGCCGTATTGATATAAATAGTATCCCCATAGTAATACTGCAAAATTTCAATCGCACTATAATTCTGGTCGCCTAAGTATTTACTGCCCCACTGGCTTAACCACTGTGGACAGCTGACTCTTTTTCCATCACAATACTGTGTTAATATCGGCTGTTTGACGTTCGGTCTTGACAGATACGTATCAAATATCTCATCTACCACCTGTGAAATATTCCCAAATACATTTCTGTCTGCAATCCATTTATGGTCATATGCCGTAGAGGACGTAATCGTAAAATTATACCCCTGATTGCGATACCACTCTGTATACACACGGTTTAACGTAAAGGACATTATGGCATGGATATTGGCTTCCAATGTCTGTCTTGGCCATGTTGAATAGATTTCACTGCTTGCCACATTTTTAATATAATCCCTGTAACGCACATAGTAATCCTGTGCTGTGGAATCGGCCGGCGTGCCGTCATGGACAACAACCATTTCCGGCACCACCACACGGCTTAATACAATTTCTCCCGGTTCTCCGACCGGCTTTATCTCACTTTCAGCAATTTTAGGCGGATATTCCGCAAATAACGTATGCGGTCCAATTACAATATTTTTCGGTGATTCCGACACCCGTCTTGGTTCCATCGGCATATTCTGCAGGCTTAATTCCCCTGAAAGCACATTGACAGCCGACACGCTGAATGCCTCATAACCCTCCGCCCTGACCGTCACGGTATATTCCGCATACGGCTGTTCAATCCCAGGTTTCATGCTGTACTCTAACGGCGGCGCAGCAAGCCCGACATCCTCTGTCAGTCCGCTGTTATCCGTGTCTAACACCTCCAGCACTGACTCCGGGTCTGCTGTATAAGAAACCTCCACCCTTGCATTTTGAACCGGCTGATTCGTATCCCTGTCAATAACACTGACACGCAGTGTTCCCCGGTCAACCGCATTGTCCGGCGTTTCAAGTGTGTGTACATACCCTACGTTCATTTCCATCTCCATTGGTAATTTTTGTATCAATATATGCAACGATTGGGAAAGTGATGAATAATATAACTGTGATAAGACTGTTATGGAGGCTTTATGTCTGAAATAACGATAGCACTTGACGCTGGACACGGCGGCAGCGACTCCGGCGCCGTTTATAAAAGCCGTAAAGAAAAAGACGATACACTGCGGCTGACCCGCGCTGTCGGACAAATTCTTGAAAACAGCGGTATCAATGTCTACTATGTACGCGAAGATGATGAGTATGAAACCCCATTTAAAAAGGCAACCGATGCCAATAATGCCGGTGCGGATTACTTTGTATCCATTCACCGCAATTCCTCAGAGCGCCCGAACCAGTACAACGGTGTGGAAACACTTGTATACAACGATTCCGGCATCAAAGCCGTGCTTGCGCGCAATATCAATGAGGAACTTGAAAAGGCAGGCTTTAAAAATCTCGGTGTAACCGAACGCCCGAATCTTGTCGTTTTAAAACGTACGAAAATGCCAGCCGTACTGATTGAAGCAGGTTTTATCAACGACGATGAAGATAACCGTATTTTTGATGAAAATTTCAATAAAATTGCACAGGCCATTGCCGATGGTATTTTAAAGACACTTTACGCACAGGACATCAATTTTAATGAAATCCCGGATTATGTACAAAATATGCCGGAACCAGAAGCCTTTAACGGCACATATCAGGGGGATGCACAGGATACCACCCTGCCTCCAAGTCCTGCAACACGTCCTGGCATGAACGTTCCTTACCGGATGCAGAATCCAATGGAAGACAATGATCCCGAAAAACTCTACCGTGTCCAGGTCGGCTCTTTCCGCGATAAATCCAATGCAGAACGTATGCTCAACTCGCTTCTGATGGAAGGTTTTCCTGCATTTATGATTTATGAAGACGGGTTGTATAAAGTACAGGTGGGGGCTTTCCGATATCTTTCCAATGCAATCAAAATGGAACGCCGTCTCCGCTGCTTCCACTACAGTACATTCATTGTATATAACTGATTTTATATTTCTGCATCACCGGCGTGCGCCGCTAGGCGCACCCCAAAAAAAGCAGTACGAAAAATATACTTTCCGTACTGCTTTTACCTGATTATCTGATTTTTAACGAAACTGATACGTACATTCACCGGTAAATTCAACTGCCGCCTCATGTCCTTTCGCCTTTGCCGTCACTTTTCCTAAAGTACAGGACAGATAATTGTTCTGCTTTTCTACCGTCAGCGCCACCGTACCGGAAGGCTGGCTGCCGGTTTCATGGTATCTGACATTAAGGTTCACCTTAGATCCCATATCCGTATTTTCACCGACTGCTGTCAGCTCGGAGCGCTCACTTTTGATACGGACTGCCGTCTGCTCATTCCATTTTTCAAGTCCCTGTGCTTCCAAAACAGCCTCGCAGAAGCCTGTGTCAAATGACGTTGACAGACGAACAAGATTTTTATCCTTATCTAAATAAACATATAGATTTACCTGTGTAAAATCTGAAAACAGTGTTTCTGCCTGCTGCTGTAAATCATATTTGGAATAACCGGTAAACGTTGCAAGCATCGTGGTATAAGAATTTAACTCTTTATCCGCATACACACGGTTTAAGAAGTCTTCCACACCCGCCATCCACGCTTCTTTTCCAACAGTTACGGTATATTTAACCGTTGAAAGCTGTGTGCCGTTGATTTCCAGCGTTTCTTTCCCTTCTTTTTCATAGGTACTCTGATTCAGCACCGTGCCTGCTGCCCCGTAGACCTGCTCTGTCAGCTTATCGGCTACCTGCATATACTCCTGCATGGTATCCACATCAACACTGTTTAATATCGTATGCAGTCTATTATAGTACGATTCGTACCCTGCTTCCTTTAAGAATTCTTTTAAATCCTTTTCGCCCACAGATACTTCTGCTTCCCGTTTCTTTTCACTGCCTTCTGCCGTTATATTTCCGTTTACCGTGCGTTTCGCGGCATCTAATTGCAGTTTGAATGTTCCTTTTGATAAGCCATGCTCTTTTAAATAATCTTTTCCGTCCAGTTCGGCTCTGGTAAATGTCACATTTCCCGTCAGCTGTGTCTGACCGGTCAGCAAATCCGATACTTCGGAAATCATGGTCTGCATGCCCTGCTTTGATTCTTCTCCCGCTGTCTGTAAAGCAGCCAATACCTGTGCCTTTGGGGAATATGCCGTTTCCAGATACGGATATGCAAATGCCGTACCTCCGCCAAGCACGATGACAATTGCCATCACAAGAATTGCTGCCAGTCCTTTTCTTTTCTTTTTATTATAGTTTGCCAAGAAAAACCTCCTATCTGCCGCACATTGCGGTCCCTGTCTGTTTACTTCTTTCTGCTGTATCTGACAAATTCGTAAATCATATCAAAATAAGTCTTTTCTTCGCTTGTTTCTTTGATTTCCCATTCAGAAAGCTTGTCCAGATTCGGGAAATACGTATCTGCATCGTATTTATAATCTACCTTTGTAATGTGTGCCGTATCACACAGCGACAGAAACTGCTTGTAAATACTGCCCCCGCCGATGATATAAATATCCTCTGTCGGATACTTTGCCAGTTCTTCTTTTGTTTCTTCAAATGACCGGCATACGATTGTATTTTTCGGTGCAAAGCCCGGATTTTCAGACAATACAATATTGGTTCTGCCCGCCAGTGCCATTGCCCCCGGCAGACTCTCAAATGTCTTTCGTCCCATGACAATCACCTTGCCCGTCGTTTCCTCACGGAAAAACTTTTTATCCTCCGGGATATTGACCAGCTCTCTGCCAGCCTTCCCAATAGCCCAGTTCCTATCTACTGCTGCAATTAAATTCATACTTCCTCTTTTCTGAGCGACTTTGTCGCGAAGCGGCGGTGAGAAACTCGCGAAAGCGATTTCTCATCTGCCATCATGGAGATTTGCTTTCGCCCAGAAGCAAATCTCCTGTGTGAAAAATCTTAGATTTAAGGATTTTTCACACTTCTCTTTTTCCGCAGGCATTCTAATGCCGGAGGATTCGCGGACTGAATTTATTCAGTCCTGCGATAAATCCAGAATTGTGACGCCTGCGGCACAATTCTGTTATGCGAAAATCTTTGATTTAAGGATTTTCACATTTCTCCTTTTCTGAGCGACTTTGTCGCGAAGCAACTACTATTGAAGCTTCTGATACAGTGCTTTCGGCACATACGCTTCCACTTCAATTCCGTTTTCTGTGTATTCTTCTTTGATAAGCTGTCCCTGTGCGCGGATCTGCTGGATTTTTCCGGCATCGGCGTATGCAAAGGTCTGTACCAGATGCACACGGCTCTCCCGGATAATCTTTTCCAGAATTGCTTCAAAATCTGCAATGCCGCTTCCGGTACGTGCGGAAATATACGCCGTTTCATCTGCCTTAAAATCCCGTAAAATCGGCGCTTCCGTATCCCCATTTTCAAACTTATCACACTTGTTAAACAAGGTCACTACCGGCTTATCACCAACTTCAAGTTCCTTTAAGGTCTTGTATACGACATCCATCTGGATATCCCTGTCCGGTGAGGATGCATCCACCACATGCACAATTATATCCGCATACTTTGCTTCTTCGAGCGTACTCTTAAATGCCTCTATCAGATTATGCGGAAGCTTGCGGATAAATCCGACCGTATCGGTCAACAGGATTTTTTCACCGTTTGGAAGATTCATTGCCCTTGTTGTCGGGTCAAGTGTTGCAAACAACTTATCTTCCGAGAGGATTCCCGCATCAGTCATATAATTTAACAGTGTGGATTTTCCTGCATTGGTATATCCCACAATCGCCGCTACCGGAACTGCCGTGCGGCTTCTGTTCTGTCTTGCAACCTCTCTGTGATTCTTGATTTCTTCTAGATCTTTAGAAAGACGGCTGATTCTGTCACGGATAATTCGTCTGTCTGTTTCGAGCTTCTTTTCGCCCGGTCCTCTCGTACCGATACCGCCGCCCAGTCTTGAAAGCGTTGTTCCAAGTCCTGTCAGCCTGGTGGAGCGGTACTTTAACTGTGCTACCTCAACCTGTATCTTTCCTTCACTGGTCGTTGCACGCGAAGCAAAAATATCGAGAATGACCATGGTTCTGTCCATAACCTTTGTCCCCAGTGCATCTTCAAGATTCCTAAGTTGTGCCGGAGAAAGTTCATCGTCACAGATAATGCCCGTTGCCCCTGTTTCTTCTATAAGACTGCGGACTTCCTCTAATTTTCCTTTTCCGATATAAGTTGCCGGATGGTACGCATCACGCGGCTGGATTACCTTCCCAACCGTTTCCGCACCTGCGGTCTTTGCAAGTGCTTTTAATTCTTCAAGTGAGCTTTCCATGTCTTCCTGATTGTCTAACTGTACGCCAACCAGTAAAACACGTTCCTTCTGCTCCTCTGTATCATATCCCTGTGCCATTCATTCCTCTTTTCTGAGCGACTTTGTCGCGAAGCAGCGATATCTGCTCTCAATGCACTATTGCTTTCGCCCGGAAGCAATAGTGCTGTATGAACAAGCTTTAATTTATGGCTTGTTCATACTTCTCTTTTTTCCGCAGGCATTTCAATGCCGGAGGAACCGCGGGCTGAATTTATTCAGTCCTGCGGTAAAAAGATATTTGTGCTGCCTGCGGCACAAATATCTTTGTGAAGAATCTTTAATTTAAGGATTCTTCACACTTTCTCCTTTATTTTCCATTTGACATTTTTGTTGCAATATAATCACTCAGATAAGCTGAAACTTCCTTTTCTGTGCTCATGCCCATCACCGTATCCGTAACGGCAGCGGCTTCTTTCATCGTCCATGAAGCAATATTTTTTCTTGTTTCCAGTACTTTTGATGCCGTCACGCTGAATTCATCTAATCCGAATGCTAAAAGCAGCGGTATCATTGCCGGATTGCCTGCGGCTTCCCCGCACATGCCGACTTCAATATTTTCCCGTTTTGCGCACTCGATAATACGCTTTACAGAGCGCAGTACCGCCGGATGGAATGCCGAATACAGATAAGCAACATTTTCATTGCCCCGGTCAACCGCAATTGTATACTGCGTTAAATCATTCGTACCAATAGAGAAAAAGTCGGCTTCCTTTGCTAAAATGTCGGCAAGCATACACGCCGCCGGTGTTTCAATCATGACGCCTAACAAAATATCCTTATCATACGGAATTTCTTTACTGTCAAGTTCCCGCATGACATTCTGCAAAATTGTCCGCACGCTGCGCACTTCACTCACACCGGTAATTAACGGAAGCATAATGCGGATATTGCCGTAGGCACTTGCCCGCAGGATTGCCCGCAGCTGTGTTGTAAAGACATCGATTCTGCCAAGGCAGAACCGGATGGCACGGTATCCTAAAAACGGATTGCTCTCCTTTGTCAGCCCCATGTACGGAATGTCCTTATCTCCGCCAATATCCAGTGTACGGATTGTTAAAACTTTGTCCTTACAGATGACCGCTGCCCGCTTATAGACTTCAAACTGTTCTTCCTCTGTCGGCATGGAAACACCGTTCATAAACAGAAACTCCGTCCGAAACAAGCCGACACATTCTGCCCCGGATTCCATCGCCTTGACGGCATCCTCTGCATTTCCAATATTTGCGGCAAGGCACACTCGTTTTTCATCCTGTGTGACTGTATCTTTATTGATATATTTCTTTAGCTCCTGCACCTGTTCTTCATATAACTTGCGTTTTTTGCGATATATTTCTATCGTCTTTGGAATCGGCTGTACAAAGACTTCTCCGTATTCACCGTCTACAATCACCATATCGCCGTTACCGATTTTTTCCAACGCATCTTTTACGCTTAATACCGCAGGAATTTCAAGCGCTCTTGCAAGAATGGCCGTATGCGAGGTTTCCCCGCCTTTTTCCGCCACGATTCCTGCCACATGCGCTGTATCCATAACCGCGGTAATGGACGGCTGGAGTTCCTTTGCAATAATAATGGTATTTTCCGGCAGATGTGTCAGGTCTACACTATGCACACCCAGTAAAATGCCCGCCAGACGGTCTTTTAAATCAATAATATCCGCAATGCGCTGTGCTACCGCCTCACTGCCCGAATTTTCAAAAATCTTAATATAGAGATTACACGTTTCTTCAACTGCCGCTTCCGCGCAGACCTTCTGCTCCTGTATCATCTGTAAAATGCCGTTGTCCATTTCCGCGTCATTAATCAGATAAATCTGGTTGTGCAGAATCAGTGCTGTCTTGTCCTTTTCGCCAAGCCGCTGTTTTAACTGCTCTATCATCTGCTGTGTTTCTTCAATAAACTGCGCCTTTGCCTTTTTATAACGTTCCTGCTCTGCCGCCGTATCTTCGATTTTTTTAACGGAAATTTCCATCTGCGGACTTTCTACAATCAAAGCCCGTCCCATTCCGATTCCTTTTGATGTACCTATTCCTCTAATCATATAAGCCCCCGTTTCCGCATTTTACGCTTAGCCGTTAAATACATATTTAATCATATTAATCAGTGTTTCGCTTGTATCCCTTGAATAGACGGTTTCACGTGCCAGTACCGGGTTGTCCGTAATAATATTGTCTACGCCCTTATTCGTCAGATTCTTAATAGATACTTCGTTGTTGACCGTCCACGCAAAAACCTGTTTACCGGACTGATGAATGGCATCCACCGTTCTTTTGGATAAGAACGAAGCATTCATGCTGAAAAAGTCGATATCTGGCATATTAAAATAATCCCCGTATGCCACCGACAAAATATATCCCGTCTGGATTTTTGTATCATAGTGCTTTGCATATTTTAACGCATAATAGTCAAATGATGTAATCACACATTTATCTTCCATATTATACTGATGAATTAATTCTATCACTTTTTCTGCCAGTTTTACACTGGAAGCCGTCGTTTTTAACTCGATATTAATGCGGATTTTTCCGTCCGTCAGTTGAAATACTTCTTCCAGTGTCGGCACCTGTTCTCCGGCATATTCTGCACTGTATGAACTTCCTGCATCAAGCTGTTTAACTTCTTCCAGTGTCATTTCAGAAATTTTTCTGTCAACGCCTGTTGTTCTTGCCGCACTTGCATCATGCATAACAACCACTTCATCATCAGCGGTCAGCTGCACGTCCAGTTCAATGTAATCTGCCATATCATCCATGGCTCTTTTAAATGCTGCCAGCGTATTTTCCGGTGCCTCCGTAGATGCGCCGCGATGTGCCGTAATGGTCGTTTCATGGAAAATAGCAATTTTATCAAACGGATTTTTATTAAATGAACCTACCACATAAACTGCATTTAACACAACGGACAAAATCAGCACTCCGAAGTAGATGGTTCTGTTTAACCGGTAATAACGGTTTCTGATATAAATGACACTAAAATCTACCGGCTGCGTATTGTATTTATAATACATACGCGAAATCACCGTATAGGATACAGGAATGGCAATAAACACCAGAAACAATTTCGTCCCGCTCCGGATGGCACGCAGAACGGATAAATAAACCGCACTTCCCATATACGCCATTGCAAGCAGTTTCACGCCTGCAATCAGAACTGCTGAAATCAGCACATAAAAAATACCGATTATCACAAGCACACCCAGATTGTACATTACAAGTGAACCAAGTGTTCCCACAAAATGTTTTTTGACAATTGCAGCACTCTTTTTATAAGCCTGTCTGAAATCCACACCTTCCAGCATAAACACATGGAAAGAATAAATCCCGAAAATCATCACAGTATAAATAATCAGCGTACCTGCAATCAATGCACCTTTTACAAACCATGTGTTTCGCAGAATATACGTCTTAAACAGATTCACCGCAGTCTGGGAATAGAGTACATTTCCACAAATCGCCACGTTAATCGTAAGAATCATAATAAAATAAAACAGGGCGAGTGGAATATTTTTTATCTGAAACAGCGGACGGATATGCTTTAATGCCGTGAGTCCCGTTTCTATAATGGAAGCTGTACATTCCTGTCTTTTTAACTCAAAACAGGTTGTTAAAAAAGACATTTCATAGCTGCAGTATAGTACAAACAGAACAATTAATAAAACCAGTGTCAGAATCACTGCCGGATTTGTAACCGCTTTTAAAATGTATTCATTTGTAAGATAACTGATTCCTGCAAAGCGGAACACCAGATTTAATACCAGTACCGCCAGCGGATAGACAATCGCCGTTGCTGCCAGCTTATATGTCAGTTCAAAAACAAATATGTGCTTTCCGCTGCGCATCAGCAGACTCAAATCTTCCTTTGCCTTTTTTAACATTTTCTACAATCTCCGTTACTTTTGTTTCAAAAATGGCAAAAGCGCCTTTACCGATATGGCAACTGCGCTCTACCCAACGCCCTATGGGCGGTATTTTCCTTAATGTCTTATAATTCTGGATAAAATATCCATATTTTTAAAACTCTCACTGTTCTGGATATTCTGTATAAAATGTATCGTAAAATCAATGAGATAGGATATTGTAAGCACTGCCCCGAAAAAGCAGACAAATCTTTCGTCCAGTGCAAATACCAGATTTTCTACCAACCGGTTAAAAAATCCAAAGATAAACAACGCAAGAAATCCCCAGCCCAGTGTACTCTGAAGGCATAGAATTCCTTTATAATTAATCTTTTTATGTGTATAATCCCACCACACTTCATCAAACAGCCGGAGCATCACCTGTGCTGTCAGATATTCAAAAATCGTGGCGGCAATGCAGCCCCAGATATACAGTGCCACATAATTGTGTTCAATCGGCTGGAATAAATGATATGCAATAAACACACCAAAGCCGTAAATGACACAAAATGGAAGCTTTGCAAATCCTCTGTTTTCCCATCTGCCCAGCTGGATGCGGATTACAACACATTCCATTGCCCAGCCGCAGAAGCTGTAGATAAAAAACCACAATGCCAGCTGGCTCATATTCATGCCATGAAAAGTATAGCCTATCATAACCTTATTCTGTTCCCATAACCTTTCTTGATTTAATAAATGACCTTATCATTCTTACCGGTTCTGCCGTCAATAAACATTGTAATGTAAATGCGAAGATACATTACAAAAGAAAGCGTCATCGCTCCTGCACATACCAGCAGAAGCATTTTCTGATACCCATCTGAAAGCTGTGGGAAGGCTACCATAATGAGCATAACTGCATACAGCAGGGCTGTACACACTTTCCCATACCACTTTGCACCATTGAGCCTGCGATGCACCGTCCTCCAGCTGATATAAGCAAATACGGTCGAAACCACTTCTTTCACAACCAGATAAATGACCAGAAGATACATGTACGGAACGCGGAACATCAGCGCCACAAGCATCGCAAGCTGCATCAGCTTATCCGCAACCGGGTCAATGACCTTTCCCAGATCCGTTATCATATTACATCTTCTTGCAATCTGCCCGTCTAAAAAATCGGTAATTCCCGATGCCAGCACTATCAATGTTGCAAGATAATAGTCGTGCGGTGTTTCTGCCGTAAAATAAACGTGCAGAAACAGCGGCACCATCAGTATTCTAAGGTAGCAAAGGATATTTGGAAGCTTGAATAAATCTTTTATTTCAAACTTAAATTTCACTCTGATCTGCCTCCGTTCATCTTAAAGAAGTCCTTCTAATGTCTTTCTGACTGCTTTGATGAAATCCTGTGTATTTAATGTCTTTGCATTGTCCAGTGTTGTAATCAGTGCAAGGTCTTTTGTCATTTCACCGTTTTCAACGGTTTTAATGCAGGCTTTTTCCAGCTTATCCGCAAATGCACACAATTCTGGAATGTTATCAAGTTCACCGCGTTTTCTTAACGCACCTGTCCATGCAAAAATGGTTGCAATCGGGTTGGTTGAAGTTTCTTCACCCTTTAAGTGCTTGTAGTAATGTCTCTGAACTGTTCCGTGTGCAGCTTCATATTCGTAATATCCGTTTGGTGATACGAGTACGGATGTCATCATGGAAAGTGAACCGAACGCTGTTGCTACCATATCACTCATAACATCGCCGTCATAGTTCTTGCATGCCCAGATATAGCCGCCTTCTGAACGGATAACACGGGCTACTGCATCGTCAATCAGTGTATAGAAATACGTAATACCTGCTTCTTCAAATTTAGCTTTATAGTCGTTATCGTAAACTTCCTGGAAAATATCCTTAAAAGTATGGTCATATTTCTTGGAAATGGTATCCTTTGTCGCAAACCATAAATCCTGCTTTGTTTCCAGTGCAAAGTTAAAGCAGCTTCTTGCAAAGCTTTCAATAGAACCGTTTAAGTTGTGCATGCCCTGTAATACACCGGCACCCTTAAATTCATGAATCAGTTCTTTGGTCTGTGTACCGTCTTCTGCCGTAAATACCAGTTCTGCTTTTCCGGCACCCGGTACTTTCATTTCACTGGCCTTGTATACATCACCGTAAGCATGTCTTGCAATGGTAATCGGCTTCTTCCATGTCTTTACATATGGCTCAATGCCTTTTACGATAATCGGCGCACGGAAAACAGTTCCATCAAGCAGTGCACGGATTGTTCCATTCGGACTTTTATACATTTCTTTTAAGTCATATTCTTTAACACGTGCTGCATTCGGTGTAATGGTTGCACACTTGACTGCAACACCGTATTTCTTAGTTGCTTCAGCAGAATCGATTGTTACCTGGTCGTTGGTTTCGTTTCTGTGAACCAGACCTAAATCGTAGTATTCTGTATTCAAATCTACAAAAGGAGTCAGCAGTTCATCTTTGATTAACTGCCACAGAACTCTTGTCATTTCATCTCCGTCCATCTCTACTAACGGTGTTGTCATCTTTATCTTTTCCATGCGCATTTTTCCTCTCTGTCTATATTTATTCAAATTTTCATTTTATTATAATGTATTTTCTATATTTTGTAAACCCTTGTTCTGCTGTCATATCCATTTGTCCTTCGTAGTGATTCTATGGCTGCATTTTCAATAATTTTACCGTATAAATCACATTCCGGCGGAAAAACTTTTATTATTAATTGTAATCGGCAAATTTGTTTGTTATAATCTTTAACGTGTATTTTAACTTCGCAGCAAAACAAGGAGGCAAATTCCTCTGCTCCTGCTTAGGGCAGTCGCATTTTGCTTCGCAAAACAAGGAGGAATGAATATGTGTGGATTTGCAGGGTTCACCGGGTATCTTGAAAACGGTGAAGAAGTTCTCACAAATATGATGAATAAAATTATTCACCGCGGTCCGGACAGTGCCGGACAGCATATTGACGGGAAAGCATATATGGGCTTTCGACGTCTTTCTATTATCGACCTCGATAACGGCAGCCAGCCGATGTATAATGAAGATAGAAAAATTGTCATTACATTTAATGGTGAAATTTACAACCATCAGGATTTAAGAAAAGATTTAATCGAAAAGGGACATACCTTTGCCAATAATTCCGATACAGAAGTATTGATTCACGCTTATGAAGAATACGGCGAAGATATGCTTTCCAAGTTAAGAGGTATGTTTGCCTTTGTAATCTGGGACAGTGAAAAAGAAACGATTTTTGCGGCAAGGGATTTCTTTGGCATTAAGCCGTTTTACTATGCCGTTGTTGATGGAAATCTGGTGTATGCTTCTGAAATTAAAAGTATTCTGGAATATCCGGGCTACAAAAAAGCAGTCAATGAAACTGCACTGGAAAATTACCTGACTTTCCAGTATTCCGTACTGGAAGAAACATTTTTCAAGGGCATTTATAAGCTGATGCCGTCCCACTGCTTAACATTCCATAACGGTGAGTTAAACATTAAGCGTTACTGGGAACCTGTTTTTGAAGCAGATGAGTCCGTTTCTTTAGATGACTGGGTTGAGCGTATCGACAATGCAATGCACGATTCCGTGGAACACCACAAAATCAGTGATGTTGAGGTCGGCTCTTTCCTTTCAAGCGGTGTGGATTCCAGCTATGTTGCCGCAACTTTTAACGGGGATAAGACTTTCACGGTTGGCTTTGACTATGAAAAATATAATGAAATTGACTACGCAAAGGCACTTTCCGAAAAAATTAAAATTGACAATTATTCCAAGCTGGTTTCCAGTGAAGAATACTGGGCTGCGATTCCAAAAATCCAGTACCATATGGACGAGCCTTTGGCAGACCCGGCTGCAATTGCCCTCTACTTTGTAAGCCAGACGGCTTCTAAGCACGTAAAGGTTGCACTCTCCGGCGAAGGTGCCGATGAATTTTTCGGCGGCTATAATATTTACAGAGAACCGCATGACCTTGCAGGCTTCCAGAAACTTCCTTATGTTTTACGAAAAGGACTGGCTTCCTGTGCTTCTGCACTGCCGTTCCGTTTTAAGGGAAAGAATTTCCTGATTCGTGCAAGCAAACCGGTGGAAGAACGTTTTATCGGAAATGCGTTTATGTTTAACGAAAAGGAACGCAGCCGCGTTTTAAAAAATCCAACCGGAAAGTACAATCATACAGAGCTGACAAAACCGTTTTACGATAAGGTTAAAAATCAGGATGATGTCACAAAAATGCAGTACATTGATATTAATTTCTGGCTGATTGGCGATATTTTATTAAAAGCCGACAAGATGAGTATGGCACACTCCTTAGAGGTCCGTGTTCCATTCCTTGACAGGGAAGTTTTTGATGTTGCACGACATATCCCGACAAAGTATAAAGTCAATAAGCAGAATACAAAGTATGCAATGCGTATGGCTGCGCACCGCTATCTGCCGGATATGGTCGCAGAAAAGAAAAAACTTGGCTTCCCGGTACCAATCCGTATCTGGCTGCGTGATGAAAAGTATTATAACGTAATTAAAAAAGCGTTCCACAGTGAAGCTGCCAACAAGTATTTTAATACCGATGTTTTAATGCAGTATCTTGATGAACATAAGGAGGGCAAAGCTGACAATTCAAGAAAGATCTGGACAGTTTATATGTTCCTTGTATGGTATGAAGACTTCTTCGGAGATACAAAGCAGGCCGCATAAACGTGCGCTGCAAGACGCACAGGAAAGGGCGGGTGAAAAAACTTTCGTTTTTTCACCCGCCCTTTTAGCTTTATGATATTACAAGTCCGTTTCTTATGGTGTACTGCCGTCCATCTGCAAAAAATGTACCGCTATAACCAAAATCAATCGTTCCTCTGTTAAAGTACCACTGACCGTACTCGTTGCTGCCAATTCCGGTGTATGCAAAATCAATTACACCATTGTTAAAATACCACCAGCCATACTCGTTTACTGCCATTCCTGTATATACAAAATCAATTGCGCCATCTTTAAAGTACCACCAGCCGTAATCATTCACTGCCATTCCCGTATAATCTGTCAGCACCTGCCCATTCCGGACATAGAGCCATCTGTCATCCGGTATCAGCATTCCCGTAAATCCGAAGTTTAACTGTCCGTTTGTATAGAACCATGTTCCATATTCATTATCCGCAAGTCCGTTAAATGTCAGATTCAGCTGCCCGTTATTAAAATACCACCAGCCATACTCATTGCATGCCATACCCGTATAACTAAAATCCAGCTGTCCGTCTTTAAAATACCACCAACCGTATTCATTCACTGCCATTCCCGTATAATCTGTCAGCACCTGTCCATTCTGGACATAGAGCCATCTGTCATCCGGTATCAGCATTCCCGTAAATCCAAAGTTTAACTGTCCGTTTGTATAGAACCATGTTCCATATTCATTATTCGCAAGTCCGTAAAATGTCAGATCCAGCTGCCCGTTATTAAAATACCACCAGCCGTATTCGTTACACGCCATACCTGTGTATGTAAAATTAACATCACCATTCTGAATGTACCACCAGCCGTACTCATTGCACGCCATGCCGCAATAGTCTGCAGCAATCACATCATTTGCATAATAGTGCCATACACCCTCTGCATCCTGACGCATTTCATAGACAACTTTTTCCTCTGTGTCAGGCTTTGTCGGTTCTGTGTCCGGTTTCTGCGTTGGCTTTTCCGTCGGCTGTTCAGATGGCTTTGTCACCTCTGTCGTACTTTCTGTTGGTTTTGTTGCTTCTGTTGTGGCTTCCGTCGGCTTTGGTGTCGGCTTTGGCGCTTCTGTCGTAGCTTCCGTCGTACTTTCCGTTGGCTTTGGTGTCGGTTTTGGCGCTTCTGTCGTAGCTTCCGTTGTACTTTCCGTTGGCTTTGGTGTCGGCTTTGGCGCTTCTGTCGTGGCTTCCGTCGCACTTTCCGTTGGCTTCTGCGTCGGCTTTGTCACTTCTGTTGTAGCTTCCGTTGTACTTTCCGTCGGCTTTGGCGCTGCCTGCGTTATTACAAGTGTATGCTCTGCCGTATGCGTTCCTGCTTTTGCGGTAATTGTAACCGTTCCTTTTGAAAGTGCCGTGACAAGACCGTTTTGATTAACTGCTGCAATATTGGTATCCGAGCTTGTCCACACAACAGTTGTATCATCTGTTGTATCCTGCGGAAGAATGACAACCGATAATGCCGCTTTATCTCCGGCTTTAAGTTCTCCTGTTCCTGTAATCTTTATATCTGTAATCGGTTTCTTTACTGTAACCGTACAGCTGTCCTGCATTTTTCCGTCTTCTGTTTCAACTGTAATCACCGCACTTCCGGCACCTTTGGCTGTAACCACACCTTCCTGTGACACTTCTGCCACACCACTGTCCGAAGATGTCCAAATTACATTTTTATTGGCAGCATTTTCAGGCAGCACCTCTGCCGTAAGCTGCTCACTCTGCTGCCAGTTCAGTTCCAATGCATGCTTATTTAACTTCACCGCCGTTACTGCTGTGTCCGGTTCTGCAACGTTATTTGTAAATGCCTTAATTCTGAAGTTTGTATTATTAGTATTTCCATAGTCACTCCAGCCATAATATTCATTCAGATAAATATAACTCTGATGCGGCTGTGCAGCACAATTGGCCTGAATTCCGTTTAATGTTCTGGCACAGTCATAATAAAGCATAACTGACTGACCGCCCGAACCGGCAAATGCTGCTACTACTGAAAATATCTCTCCCTGATTTACTGTTACCGGTTCGTCAAACGCAACCGTCTTTAAAAGATTATCCTTGTCGCCGCTTGAAAAAGAGCCGCTTTTTTGTGCTTTTAACTCGCCGCTTTCAGGATTGTCCACATCTGTAAGACCGGTGTAAATACTGACGGTATAATCCATCTGTTTTGCCATAACCTCAAAAGATGCTGCCGCAATCTGCTCTGTGCCATTCTCATTGGCTTTTGCGGTAAATACATTTGCCGCCTTAAACTGCTGCTTTCCTGTCATCATTGCAAATGCACTTCCGTCATATTGATAATTATTATCATAATTATCCGCAGGTTCTGCTTCAAATGCCACTGCTGAACCGGAAAGACTTTGATCATAATATGAAATATAAAAATATCCGTCCTCGCCAAAATCACTTCCCCAGCTGTTACGGACTATCCATGCTCCATTTCCCTCCGGTGCTGTCGGGAAATTCTGTGCCGGATAATCATCATCCCAGCCTACAACAGTGACTGCATGGTTGGTTGTCTGTTCGTCATAACAATAATATCCGGCTGTATCTGCATTATAATACTGATTGCTGGCAAACCCTGAATATGTATATGCATAATAACTGATTCCGACTGCACCATAATCCATCACAGCCTGTTTTACATCTTCCATATTCTGCAAATTATAGCTTCTATAATTCTGTAAATGCGCCACATCTGCATAAGCAAGTTCATCCGAAAGTCCTGTATCCAGTACATCGGCTGCCGTTTCATACGGTGCGCTTTCCTCACTTGCCGCTGAAAGCCAGTCTGACAGCGTATTAACCGCCATCTCATAATTTCCGCCACGCATCAGATAATTTATATCTGTATCCGTATACACGTAATCATCACCTGTCAGTCCGCCCAGCTTATCCTTCACAGAATGCGTTGCAAAATAAATCAGTTGCAATTCCGACAAATCCGTTTCCCCGTAACCTTTTTTCATCAGATTGATTTCCATGCATGCAATCGTTGAAAATGCCCAGCATGTTCCATAACCTCCCTGATTTCTGACCGCCGGCAGCTGCTGCGTCCGGTATTGTCCCGGTAATTGTTCTGCTGCTGATTTTAACAGTCCTTCTGTATCCTCTTTTTGTACTTCCTGCCTTTTTTCAGAAAAGCTGTCCGAAATATAACCTGTCTGTGCAATGCCGTCTTCCAGCCTGCTTTGCTCTGTTATTACATCTGCCGGTACCGCGGTCTGCTGTATGTTTTGCGCAAATGCGGGACTTTCCGATGTAACCAGAAGTGCTGCACTTAATACCGCAGCGGCGACTTTTCTGATACATTTTTTCATATGACCTCTCATCGCTTGTCCTCCTTACATCTTTGTTTTCTTCCGCAAAAGTAAAAAAATCTACAAATGATTCTTAACAATTGCCTATGCATTTATAGCATATCCATTATTTACTATATATTGCTGTACATTTTCATTATACACACCCATACCGTCAAATGCAATCATTTCATGCACGCCACAATATTTTCCATAGAAAGTATTCTGTCGGCATAATCTGCCATCTGCCTGTCATGCGTAACCATGACAATCGTCTGTCCGTACCGCATAGACGCTCTTGATAAAATCGCCGCCACGCTTTCTGCATTTTCTGCATCTAAATTTCCGGTCGGTTCATCGGCAAAAAGCACCGCCGGTCTTGTAACCAGCGCCCTTGCAATTGCCACACGCTGTTTTTGTCCGCCGGACATTTCATCGGGATACCGCTCCCTGCAGTCCGTAATTCCCAGTTCTTCAAAGAGCCGCTCCAGCTGCTCCTTATCCACCGCCTGGTGTGCAATCTTTAGCGGAAGCAGTACATTTTCATATGCCGTATATTCCGGAAAAAGACTGTAGTCCTGATAAATAAACCCGATTTTTTCCTGCCGGAACTGTGCCAGCTTTTTCCCCTTCAGCCCCGAAATGTCTTCACCTTCCACATAAACCTTTCCTTCATCCGGTTTATCAAAACTCGCCAGTATGCGAAGCAAGGTAGACTTTCCTGAACCGCTTCTTCCGACAACCGCCACAAATTCTCCACGCTCTACCGTAAAACTGCACCGGTTTAGCGCCTTTACGACAACACGCCCCGTCTGATAGGTCTTTGAAATATTTTCTGCCCGTAAAATTTCTCCCATAATTTCCTCTTTTCCGCAGGTACTAGATTTTACCCTGCTTTAATGCAAACTGCGGCAGTACCACCCTGAAAACCGCGCCCTGCCCGTCTTGTCTGTTATATGCCTGTATCGTCCCGCTGTGTGCTTCAACCACAAGCCTGGAAAGATTCAAGCCGATACCTGTCTGAAACGATGCGTAATCTCCCTGCGTTTCAAACCTGTCAAATAAATGTGCCGTGTCGCCGTCCGCAAATCCGTTTCCATTATCCACTACCTTAATAACACACTTATCCGCATGCACCACGGCAACTATTTTTACCTCCGGCTGTTCTTGCATCTGTTGTGCTGCCCGTGCCGCACGGCAGGCATTTTCCACAAGATTAATCAATGCTTCCGTAATCCACTGTCCGTCTGCATAAATCTGTGCATCCTTATCCGCACAGTCAAAGGTCAGTTTACAGTCTGTCTGTACTGCCTGTCTGACATTTTCAAACAGACCTGAAATGCTGACCGGCTCTTTTATAAAACGCACCTTTCCGGCTTCAATGCGGCTGATTGTAAGTAACTGACGGATAAATTCCTTGATTCTTTCCACATGTAAAAAGCACTGCGCAATGTCATTTTGTATCGTCTGTTCCTGCGGAATTTCTTCCCGGATAACATCAAGTAACAGACTTAATCCCGCAAGCGGTGTCTTAATCTGGTGTGCGATATTTTCTGTGAATTTCTGTACTTGTTCTTCTTTTCTTTTGGTATATCCCAGTACCATTTCCAGTTCATCACTGCATTTTTTTACCTGCATTTCACAGCTTTCCAGCCGTGCATAAACGTCACTGCCGCCAATCTTTTTTATATACCACCATGAAATAAATCCCATGACAGCCAGTATCACAATGCCCGCAAGCAGAAAGCCCTTTCCACCCGCATACCACATCAGGCGGAAAATTCCCTGCTCCGTGTAACCGCTTTCATACACCGCCGATGCCGCAGAAATGAGATTTTCATGATTTATCTTTGCCATAAACATATGATGGGTCACTAAAATCCCCGCCGACGGATTACTCTGATAAACAGCACCAATGACCGCCTGACATTTTAATTCGTAAAATACCGCCATCCCCGCAAAGCTTAAAAGCCATACCGTAAGCCATGTCAGATTCATCACTGCTGCACGTTTTCTCACTTCATTTTTACCGATTTTATTTTTACCGTCCGCTCTCCCGGCTGCTTTCTTCTTCACTAATTACACACCTCAAATTCCACCGGTAGCCATATCCCCGGATTGTTTCTATATATTGCTGTTTTCCCTTTGTATACACGCCCAGTTTATTTTTTAACCGGCTTACCGAAACCGTCAGCGTGTTGTCCTCCACAAAATTGCCGTGTCCGTCCCACAGCTTTTCTAAGAACTGTCCTCTTTTAATAATAATTTCGGGATTTCTTAAAAAAATTTCTAACAGCTGTGCTTCTAACGGTGTCAGCTTTAACAGTTGTCCGTCCTTAAATATTTCCGCTCTTTTAAAATCCGCCCGGATATCTCCGCTTACCAGAATCTTGCGCCGGTTCTGCACCTGTGGCAGGGCAGACATTTCCGACATAACTGGTACTGCCAGCCTGCGCAGATTGGCATGAATCCTTGAAATCAGTTCTGCTGCCCGAAATGGCTTTGTAATGTAATCATCTCCGCCGATATCCAGTCCCTTTGTGATACTTTCCTCGTCATCACATGAAGTCAGAAACATCACAATCGCCTGTGAAATTTTCCGGATTTCATGACAGATATCAAACCCATTGCCGTCCGGCAGCCACACATCCAGCAGATAAATGTCATACTGCTGCCCGCTCTTTATCTGCTCCACCGCCTGCTGTTTATTTTCAACTGCCTGTACCAAAAAATCCCTGTTCTGTAACAGCCGTACCAGACTATCCTTTAATGAAATGTCATCTTCTACGACAAGTATTTTTATTTTTGTATCCTGTTCCATTTATCTGCTCCTGTCTGACTGCTTTTCCCTATTCTGACATAAATCAGCGCCGTTAGCAACAATCCTGTACCGGCAACTGCCGCAGCAATTCCCGCGGTCTGTAAGCTTCCAAGCGCCGGTCCGCCCTGCACTGTCCCTGCTGCATAAAACAAAATGCCTGCCATGACGGCCCCCGGCACCGTTGCCAGACTACAGTTTTGTATTTCATCTGTATAAATGGCACTCCGCTCCATTCCAAGTTCCATTAAAAGACGCATCCTCTTTTTCTGCTCCTGCAGATAAAACAGACTCCATACCACCAGAATCAATCCATACAGTAAAAGAATCCCGGCGATTGTAATACCATAGAAAAACAATTGATTGAGATATTGTATCCTGTACACGTTGTTTTCTTCAAAATGGCTCACATACGAATAGCCGTAGGAATCCAGATACGCCCTTAACACCTCATCAGCTGCCTGATACAGTGCTGACAGACCATAGGATACCGTTACTACATTTTCCCTTAAATCCTGATACTGTGCAGGGTCATATTCCTTTTCCATGACCGTACACATTCTTTTGGCGAACAGCTGATAACGGTTATAAACGACACTTTCCGGCATAATCCAGTATTCCTGTGCATTCATTTCCCTTAATATAGGAAATTTTTCATAAAATGCCGCTTCGTTTTCTTCATCCAGATAGACAACTGCTGCCACCGTTATCGGATTTTCTGATTGATATACATTTTTACTATAACGGTATCTATATAAAATCTTTTCCTGTAACGTTTCCTGAAGTTCCTGAATTTCCTGCCTGATTTCATCTTCCTGCTTGTCATCCATATCTGACAGGATTTCTTCTGCCGCATCAAACTCTGCTGTTGAAAAACGCATTTTCTGCATATAATCCGCGCATTCCTGATACAATTCCGATACAGCATAACTTGAGTGGTTATTATTCATCCAATAAAAATAGTCCAAAGATGACGATAGTGTATCGCCCGCCTTACAGGTGTCCACATATTCTCCGGCGGACCCTTTCTGAATCACCAGTACTGCCTGCTCTCCACGTTCAAAGGCTTCATAATCTCTGTATTCTTCATCGATATAATCTTCCAGCTCCTCATAAACTGCCCTGTTTGCCGCCACATAATAATCCAGACTGCGCGTTCCGTTAAATTTACTAAAAACAAAATGTGTCATTGTACGTGTTCCGCTGTATGCCGGCATTTCATACTTCATAACACCCTTGTTTAAAAAATTTTCCAGACCGTTTTCTTCGACGTACTGCTTATAAAATTCAGTATCATTTTTAGTCTTATAATACAGAACCATCCAGTTCTGCACCAATGCGGTATCTGTTTTGTCAATTCCGGACATCTGTCCGATATATGCCGTCAGTGACTGCGGCAGGCCATGAATTACACGCATTTTCCCCGTATCATATTTGTAATCCATCATTACCTTCTCCCCGTCCAGTACCGTCTCGGAAGATGTTGTGCCGCTGCTTTCACTTGCTGTATCTGTATTTCCTTCATCGATAATACCGTCCGGTGTAATTATTAAATCCGGCTGTCTTTTTTCATGGATGTATGCTTTCTGTACCGCCGACATTTTTTGTGTGCAGACAAGCACCGCAAGCACAACAATACCCGTAAATCCCGCTTTTATAACATGCTGTCCGTACCGCATTGTCCACACAGCCAGCTTCTTTTTTTGTTTTTCCCTGCCGGCTTTTTGGGCTGCAAACAGCCCCCACAAAACCGTTATTATACAAAAACATGCTGTCCATGCCGCCACACTGCCGAAGGCTGTCAATGTAAGCTGTGCCTGTGCGTTCTGCCGCTGTAATAAAATCCACAAAACCAGCCATACAATACCAACCCCCGCTGCTGTTCCTGCCACCGCCGCCGGTATCATCAGCACACACAATTCTATAAACTGATACCGTATCCGGTAAAGTAAAGACACACCCATTCTGTCAAACTGCCGGTACGCTGCCTGCCGTTCCCGCTGATACGTCCATATAACCGCCGCTGTCACAAAGATTCCCGCAGCCAGTGCAAAACACCCCGCATATGATGCCATTTTTCCAAAATCTGTTCCATGACTGTCATATACCTTACTGTTATAAATCAGCTTTGTATCTGCAGTCGATGCTGCATACATCCCCTGATATACCTGCCTGTAATCCGTTGTGTGAATGTTCTCATTTAACGCATATAACGTAGTTACTGATGCCGTCTGTTCATAGCTTTCTGCTTCTTCCTGCGTAATCAGCATTACCGGCATATAGCTTCCGCCATCCCAGTATGATGCATAATCCTCCAGCACCCCGGTCAGCTTATATTCCCTAAGCTCCATCTGCTTCTCATAAATGCTCGTCTTATTATTTTTATCCGAATAGAAAACGGTGATTGTCTGTCCGAGTTCTTCGGAATATCCGAGCGTTTCCAGCGTATGCCGCTGCACTGCAATTTCATCTTTGCTATGCGGCATTTCTCCTTTCATCAGTGTAAGTGATGAAAGCTGTACCGCTTCACTGTCCATATAACCTATTTTTATATCTGTCGATGATAATACTGAATCCGTGTACACAGCTGTATTAACGGCCGTTCCGCTTCTTGTCAGATACGGATGGTTTTTTAATTCTTCTGACTTTGTACCCACACTGCTGTTTTCCATTATAAACCAGCCGCCAAATGTTTTCTTGGTCACCGCTTTCTGATAACTTAAAATGCCATTTGCACTTACCACGATAACCGCTATGAAAACTGCCGCAACCGCCGCTGTAACCGTTACCTTTCCCGCCTGTTTCTTTCTTTTTGTCAGACTGTGTAACACATTTTGAAGAATCTGCATTGCACGTCACCTGCCCTTCCCCTGTTTTTATATGTTTATCTTATCACAGGAACGTGACAATTCCCTTACAAAAAAGAAAATTCTTTACCTTTTTCCGAAAACACACTTTCAATGTCTACTTTTTTATCTTGAATGTCTACTTTTTGCCATGAAAGTCAGACACCCAGCCAAAGAAAAAGACCTCGCAGAGTATTTTCCCACCCTGCAAGGTCTTGTTTCTCGTTATTTACAGCTTTATCGGGCTGCAATTTCTTTGCCCTTTGAATAATTTACTTAAAATATTCCACGCCGGATTCAAATATCTTCAAATCCTGTTCGCCGTAGATATTGATTGCAACGGAATCACCGCGTCTTTCGGAATGTGCCATTTTACCAAGGCATCTTCCGTCAGGGCTTGTAATACCTTCAATCGCCATATAAGAACCGTTGACGTTCCATTCTTCGTCCATAGAAACATTTCCTGCCAGATCGCAGTACTGTGTTGCTACCTGTCCGTTTTCAAACAGTTTGTCTAACCATTCCTTCGGTGCTACAAAACGACCTTCGCCGTGTGAAGCAGGGTTTGTATATACACCGCCTAATTCAGCGTTTGCAAGCCATGGGCTCTTATTGGATACAACCTTTGTGTAAACCATTTTTGAGATATGGCGGTTAATGGTGTTAAATGTCAGTGTCGGTGACTGGTCGTTCTGTCCGGTAATGGAGCCGTTTGGCACAAGTCCCAGCTTGATTAATGCCTGGAAACCGTTACAGATACCCAATGCAAGACCATCTCTTTCATTTAACAGTCTTTCAACAGCTTCCTTCATCTTTGCGTTACGGAATGCCGTTGCAAAGAACTTTGCAGAACCGTCCGGTTCATCACCTGCGGAGAATCCTCCCGGGAACATGATAATCTGTGACTGGTTGATTGCCTTTTCAAATTCATCCACAGATTCTCTGATTCCCTGTGCAGAAAGGTTTTTAAATACCTTTACGATGACATCTGCGCCTGCACGTTCAAATGCCTTTGTGCTGTCGTATTCGCAGTTAGTACCCGGAAATACCGGAATAAATACAGTCGGCTTTGCTACTTTATTCTTGCATACATAAACACTGTCTGCCTTGTAGAGCTTACTTTCAACCGGTGTTTCATCCTTTGAAACCTTTGTCGGGAATACATTTTCAAGCGGTTCTTTCCATACGCTTAATGCTTCTTCTGCATTAATTGCCACTTCTTTATAAGTAAACTTTGCTTCATCTGTTACTGTACCAACCGTTGTATACGGTACTGTAATTTCTGATAAACGGCTCTTTTCTACTTCTGCCACAATACAGCCGTAAGCCGGTGCAAATAACTGTTCTTCCTTGAGATCATTATTTAACGCAAAGCCTTTCATATTACCGAATGCCATCTTTGAAAGTGCAGGAATCAGACCGTTTGCATCGCATACATAAGCAGAAACCACTGCTTTCTTTACAATGAGTTCATGAACAGCCGCATATAAAGCCTTTACCTGTTCAAAATCCGGTAAATCATATTCATTCTTTGTAATATCAAACCGTACCAATACATTTCCTGCTGTCTTTAATTCCGGTGTAATAATGTCGCTTTCCTTTGCTACATCAACTGCAAATGAGCAGAGTGTCGGTGGAACATCAATATCTTCAAATGTTCCTGACATACTGTCCTTACCGCCGATAGACGGAAGTCCGAAGCCTAACTGTGCTTCATAAGCACCTAACAGTGCTGCAAACGGCTGGCTCCAGCGTGACGGGTCTTCTGTCATTCTTCTGAAGTATTCCTGGAACGTAAAACGAATCTTGCTGTAATCACCGCCTGCTGCCACAATCTTTGCAACAGAATCAATAACTGCATAAACCGCACCATGGTATGGACTCCACTTTGACAGATATGGGTCAAATCCATATGCCATCATCGTTACAGTATCGCACTTACCCTTTAATACAGGGAGTTTTGCAACCATTGCCTGTGTTTCGGTCAGCTGATACTTACCGCCGTAAGGCATGAGTACCGAACCGGCGCCGATAGAGCCATCGAAACGTTCTACCAGACCTTTCTGTGAACACTCATTTAAGTCTGAAAGAACCTTTAACCACTTACCTCTTACATCTTCAACCTTGCCTGCATTTAAGACACAGTCTTCCTTCTCCGGAATGTCAACCAATACAGAAGTTTCCTGATGTGCACCATTGGTATCCAGAAATGCTCTTGAAATGTTGACAATTTCCCTGCCTCTCCACTCAAGCACCAGTCTAGGCTCTTTTGTTACAACCGCAACTTCTACTGCTTCTAAGTTTTCTTCTGCGGCATATGCTAAAAATGCTTCTACATCTGCCGGATCAATGACAACCGCCATTCTCTCCTGTGATTCGGAAATTGCAAGTTCTGTTCCGTCAAGACCTTCATATTTCTTTGGCACTTTATCTAAGGATACGCGTAAACCGTCTGCAAGTTCACCGATTGCAACGGATACACCGCCCGCACCAAAGTCGTTACACTTCTTAATCAGCTTTGTAACTTCCGGTCTTCTGAATAATCTCTGCATCTTACGCTCTGTCGGTGCATTACCCTTTTGTACTTCTGCACCGCAGGTTTCAATGGATTCTGTTGTATGCACCTTTGAAGAACCGGTTGCACCGCCGCAGCCGTCACGTCCTGTACGTCCGCCGAGTAAGATAATAATATCGCCCGGATCAGAGGTTTCTCTCTTTACGGCACTTCTTGGCGCTGCTGCCATAACGGCACCGATTTCCATTCTCTTTGCCACATAATCCGGATGATAAATTTCCTTTACATAACCGGTTGCAAGACCGATCTGGTTACCGTAAGAGCTGTAGCCCTGTGCAGCTCCTGTTACAAGCTTTCTCTGCGGAAGCTTGCCCTTTAAGGTCTGTGAAATCGGAACGGTCGGATCTGCTGCACCGGTTACACGCATTGCCTGATAAACATAGGTACGTCCTGAAAGCGGGTCACGGATTGCACCGCCAAGGCAGGTTGCCGCACCACCGAACGGTTCGATTTCTGTCGGGTGGTTGTGTGTTTCATTTTTGAAGTTTACAAGCCATTCTTCTGTTTTTCCGTCAATTTCAACCGGCACAACAATACTGCACGCATTGATTTCATCAGATTCTTCCTGATCCTGTAACTTTCCTTCTGCCTTTAACTTCTTCATTGCCATCAGGGCAAGGTCCATTAAGCAGACAAATTTATCTTTTCTGTCTTTATAAATTACGGCTCTGTCTGCAAGATACTTTTCATAAGTTGCCTGCATTGGTGCTTTGTAATAACCGTCTTTAAATGTAACGTTCTTTAATTCGGTTGCAAATGTCGTATGACGGCAGTGGTCAGACCAGTATGTATCGAGTACCCGGATTTCCGTCATTGAAGGATTTCTCTTTTCCTCTCCTGCAAAATACTGCTGGATAAATGCAAAATCCTTAAAAGTCATAGCAAGTCCTAAAGAATCATATAATTCCTTTAACTGAGTTTCTGACATCTCATTAAATCCGTCAAAAATCTTTACATCTGCCGGCACTTTAAATTCTGTCACCAGTGTCTTTGGCAGTTCACTGGATGCTTCCCTTGAATCTACCGGATTGATACAGAGTTCCTTAATCTTTTCTTTTTCATCAGCTGTTAACGCACCCGTCAATACATATGTAACTGCTGTTTTGATAACCGGTGTTTCATTTTCATTGAAAAAACGCACACACTGCTCTGCGGAGTCTGCTCTCTGGTCAAACTGTCCCGGAAGATATTCTACGGAAAATACGAAATCATCAGCATCTGCCGGAAATTCCATTTCATATACATCATCAACCGGTGGTTCTGAAAATACCGTTGTCAATGCCTGTGTATAAGTTTCCTCTGAAAGATTCTCAATATCATAACGGATTAAAACCCTTACCTGTGAAATCGTCTTAATTCCCAAATATCCTGCAATCTCATCATGAAGCTCTTTTGCTTTTACAGCATATGGTTTTTTCTTTTCAACAAAAACTCTTTTAACGCCGCTCATCTTTTCCTCCTAAAATTCTGCCGGGTGCAAACTTTACCGCGCCCCGCTTTAATGTATTATTGAAATAAGTATCATTGTAGCATATCTGTCAAAATTAAACAATAACTACTCATGCATTCTTCGTATAATCTTATATACAACCTCATTTCCCGTAACCATCGGTGCCGTATGCGCAAAAAATACGATACCATCCGTCTGGGAATAGATTTCACTTTTGACTTCTCCCTCATACGGATCAATTACCTGTGCAATCAGATCGCCGTGAAATACCGGGTCTCCCGGATTTTTCAAATGCCTGTAAAATCCGGCATCATATGTTTTTACCGGAAGCAGGTCATATTCATTAATCACACTGGCAATATAGCCGCTGTGGTTGTTATATTTTAAAATGCCCATGCGGGTCAGAAAACGAAGCACCGATGATACAGCCTGCCTTGCTGAACGGTCATCCACCAGATCAGTACTGTTGGTATAAATCGAAAATGCATTTGTTCCGTTCATCTGCCAGTTATAATTTAGTGTTACCGTATCCATCGGCTTTGGCTTTCGGATAACTACATACTGTAACCCGAACAGATTCGCAAGGCTTGCATTCTGATAGCCGGTTTCCATCATGCGCACATGCGGGATAAAATCCCCCGGCATATAAAAGCTTGCAAACTGGATACCGTAGCTGTATCCTTTTACCTTTTCAAACAGTTCTCCCGCAATCTGCTTTGTGGTATCTCCACGCAGATCGCCCGGAAAGGTTCTGTTAATATCTATATTATCCACTGCCCAGAACCGTTTGCCAACATTCATGGAATAACTGTTTGCCGTCGGCACAACCAGAATGCCGTGTCCGTGTGTAATCGCCCCGTGTGCTTCCAGCTCTTTTAAAACTTTAATCAGCTGCGAACAGATATAGAGCTGCTGCATTTCATTTCCCCGCAGCGCCCCGACGATACAGGCAGAATTCTCTTCTCCGCCGAACCGGTAGCCCTCTACAACAAAATCTTCCCGGTAGAGGCCTTTTAATCTGTATAATTCTTGTTTTTTCATGCTTTTCCTCCATATACCCGGGCAATCAATGCGCCTTTGTATACAACCGGATTTTCCCGCAGGGTAAATATAATTCCGTTTGTTGGTGACTCAATTCTCTGAATCACCTTTCCTTCTATCGGCTCAATAATATCGCCGATATGCGTTCCCATATCAATTGCTCCCATATGGTCTGTTGCCGCAACAAATACACCTGTCTGGGCTGCATTGATAATGCTGACTTCTCCTTCGGTAGAGATAATCGGCTGTTTCACCTGTGGTGTTTCATCCTCCCATATTCCCATATGAATCAGCATATTGAAAATGCCGTCTATCAACTGATGGCAGTATGCATTATTGATACGGTGTCCCACGCCCATTTCAACCACTAAAGTCGGTACACCCATATTATTCAGGCTGTAGGCAAGTGTTGCTTCCAACACTGTAATAGATGAATAAATCCAGACAAAATCCGCATTGAGCAGCTTTGCATACGGCAGAAGCTTCTCCTCATTATCGTCATTTAAACGCACCTGCGGCACTTCTTTGACAAAAATATTGCTGGAATGGATATCCAGACACATATCGCTTCCGATAATATCATCAATAATCCCGGCAGCCACATATTCCGTAATCGCACCGTTGTTATCTCCCGGAAAGACCCGGTTCATATCAAGGTCAAACATAGGGATTCCTCTTGAACCTGTATCAAGTCCAAGAGGATTCACATCTGGATATATATCAACAATTCCTTTCAACTTCTCAGGATGCGCATTCAGCTGCTTCACAATCTCATAGCAGACATACTGCCCATCCAGTTCATCTCCATGCGTACCCGTCACAATGGAAATTCGCTTTTCATTTCCTGTAAGCTGTTTCGGTGCAAGTCTGTTTTTTCTCACCGTCAGTCTTTCATGAACTGCCAAATCTACCGATACAACTTCCTCTATCATCGGATTGTTCCTCCACTATTCTTCATAATCCCTTACAACGATACTGTCATTGACCTTTCGGACTAAAACATGTACCAGTGTATCCGCCGGTTCATAAACCTTGGCTTCTATATAAATACGTGCTCCCGGAAAGATTTTGGAATCAACCTTTACAACAGCTTTTCCGGACTCTTTAATCAAATCGTATAGCCGCTTGCTTTCCTGCTCACACTTAGCCTTCTCCGCACTCTTTATAATCTTGGACTGACAGATTTTCGTATAAGAAACGCTGTCAAATGCCTCAGGTTTCACATCCCTTACCATCGTCAGTTTCTTCAATGCACTCTCATACATTTCAATCTGGGAATCAATATCCTTTAACTGTACAATAATATTGGCATAATCCATACGGAGTTTCTTTGTTGCTCCGATTCTTAAATTGGTCGGTGCATAAGATGCATTACCGGCATTGGAGGTTTCAATCCCCATAACACCTGTTACATCACCGCCGTGAATCGTTCCTCTGCTTCCCTGTACAATGACTTTGCCAAGTGCCATAATCTTACTGCTTAAAATATAGCCTGCATTGACATCGCCTTCCGCATAAACAATCGCATTCTCAAAAAAACGTGCCGAAACATTTCCTTTGGCTTCAATCTGTCCGATGCCATTGGCGTTGACGCCTTTATTTAAAACGATATCTTTATTTGACTTAATCACCGCACCCTCTACATAGCCACCGATATAGATGCTGCCCATTGCCCGGATTGTTACACCGGTAATAACATTTCCGGTGATATTGACATCCCCATTAAAATCAATATTACCAATATTCAAATCAACGTCACCACTGATGTCCAATACATTCACGATACGCAAATCATAGTTACAGTATTCAACTTTACCGTCAATGGCTGCATAATAGGTATTACCGTCCTCTGACACGGTAAATCCTTTGCCGCGCAGATTGGATTTTGGTTTGCCCGCTTTCGGTGCTAAAAGTTTCCCCTTTACATCAAATCCAAACACACCTTTCGTCGGCGGATAATACTGTGCAAGCTTATCACCCTCACTCACCTTTTCATACAGCTTCATATTATAATAGTCAACCGAGCCGTCTTCACGCACAGACGGTTTTGCCTTCAAATCCGTTTCAAATTCAAATTCATAGTAACCGTCTGCGCCATCCTGCACCATCTTCCCCTGTGCAACGACTACCGCCGTATTATAAATCTGCTCCTCCACCATATGATGAATCCTGGCATCATCCAACCCCATCTTTACGCCGGCATTAGACAAAGCCCGCATCACTTCTTCATATGTATAGGGGTCTTCCTCTTTTGCAGGTTCACTTAAAAAAAGGGTCGCAGACATATTATCATCGGCTATTATGACCTGAATATCTTTTTTATTAAGTTGTCCCATTTCATCAAAAAGTTCAGGTGTTCCCATATGTACCTCAATTCTGCCCCAAAAGGCCTCATATCCTATTTCATCAATATCCTACTTTTTTAATGCTTCTGACTCAAGCCTCATATTCATCATAACATCACTTGGTATCAGCGGATTGAGCAGCTTTGTCACATCAATCCCATGTTCCAGCCCAAGTCTTATCTGCTCCATCTGTTTAAAATCATATGCTGCATCTGCATAGAGATTAACATTCACACCGCTTTCCAGTCCCAAAAGGACTTCCTGGCTCTGCAATTCATCCAGCCCGCCGCCTTCGGATTTGCCCTCAAGCTTTAACCTCATATCTTCCATTTCCAGTGCATCGATAAACGGATCTGCATATCCTGAAACATCAATTCCGGCTTCCAGTCCCAGCCGTACCTGTTCCATCTGTGCGGATGAAAATCCAACCATCGAATACCAGCTGACATCAAGACCGGCCTGTAATCCAAGCCGCAGCTGCTTCATCTGGTCCCCCGTATATTCATGCAGCAGATATTTTGTAATATCTACACAGTGTTCAATACCAAGACGGATTTCCCGCAGCTGATATTCATCAAATCCTTCATTGACAAAGAACGATAAATCAATCTCTTTTTCCCTTGCCTTGCGGATTTGTCTAAGAACATTCCCTGAAAATCCCCGTTTTGCGTATTTTGTAATATCATAATTCATCCGTTCCGATAAACGGATCTCTTTCATGACCGAATAATCATATGCCGGATTGCATACCGCATCTAAATCCATATGTTCCCTGATAACCGCTTTAATTTCCTCCATCTGCATATAATTATAACGGTTATCTGCAAACGGTGTGATATCCATGCCTTCTTCGAGTGCCAGCCGGATAGACTTCATCTGCGCTGCGTCATACTTTTTATCCGCATATTTTGTAATATCCACTTCATTATTCAGACCCTTTGCAATCTCTACAGACTGTAAACGGTTAAACCCCATCCCCTGAAGCGTTTCCTTTAAAGTACCATCTTTTCTGCTTTCTTCTAATTGATTCTTAATACTATTCTCCATATGCTATTCTCCACTCACTGCCAATTATTTTGTCAGACGTTCCTAATATTGCGTTGGATTTTTCACTCACGAGCCATACTTGTATATACAGCTTACATTAATTCTTTTAATTATTATACAATATATTTAACTTTATTGCACTAAATTTTTCCAAAAATCTGCTAATATATTTTTAAAATTGTGCTTTGTTGCCGGATAGACCTCATTCCACTCCCTCGGATACAGCTTTTCATATCCGGGTGTTAAGAATCTGTCATCGAGTAAAATAATCACTCCACAGTCCTCCTCCGTGCGGATAACGCGCCCTGCCGACTGCAATACCTTATTCATGCCGGGATAGACATACGCATACGCATAGCCGTCTTTTCCGCATCCGTCAAAGTAATCCCGCAACAGATTTCTTTCCTTTGATATCATAGGAATTCCCGTTCCGACAATAATCGTCCCAATAAGACTTTCTCTTTTTAAGTCAATTCCTTCTGAAAAAATGCCGCCCATTACACAAAATCCTAAAAGGCTTCCTCTTCCCTGCACATTTTCAAATAAAGACAGAAAATTTTCTTTTTCCTGTTCTTTCATCGACGGAAGCTGCACAATCAGATTCTGTTCTGCTGTAAGCTTTGGTGTACCGCCCTCTGCGCCCATGATGATTTCATCCGGTTTATACATCTGTTCATAGTTTTCTTTTACCTGCTGCAAATATCCATATGATGGAAAAAATACGAGATACCGTCCCGGATGCACCTGTACCGTTTCGGCAATGTAGCGGCATACTTTCCGGTATTCCCCTGCATTTCTTCTTGTATATCTGCTGCTGACATCTTTTCCGATAACAATTCTGCGCTTTTTACTGTCAAACGAAGACTGTGCATACACTGCATAATCCTGTGTATCTGCAGTCAGCATTTCTTTAAAATAATTGACTGGAAGCAGCGTCGCCGAAAAAAACACGGCACTTCTTCCCTGTGCCAGTCTTTCCGACAGATTCGTTGACGGGTCTACACAGAACAATTTCATATAAAAATGATTGTTCTCATCATGCTTTGTATAAATCAGATATTTTTCATCCATGCAGTCATACATATTCAGAAAATGCCGCAGTGTAAAGAAAAACTGCAAAATTTCCTCCTGCTGCGGATGATTTTTATGATGTTCCAGAAAATGCTGTAATCTTACATAACACCGTTCCAGTGCCGCAGGAAAAGTTCCCAGATAATCAATCACATCTATTGTATCACATTTTCTTTTATATTCCAACAATCCGGCATTGCACTTTTCAAGGCTGTTATACAATGCCCTGTCTGTATCTTTTACATATTTTTTTATTGTCAGAAAATCCTCTTTTACAAGAATAGCACTGTACATCTGCCTTGCCCTGTCAACCAGATTGTGTGCTTCGTCCACCAGAAAAATATACTCGCCCCTGTTTCCTTCGCCAAAGTAGCGCTTGAGTGCCACATTTGGGTCAAAAACATAATTATAATCACAGATAATGCCGTCACACCAGTATGAAATATCCAGCGACATCTCAAACGGACAGACACAATGTTTCTTTGCATATTCCATCACTTTTTCACGGTCAATCACCATTTCATGTGTGATCATGTCATAGACCGCATCGTTAATCCTGTCAAAATGTCCTGCTGCCCTCTCGCATTTAACAGGATTGCAGTTTCTTTCCTCCAGAATGCAGATTTTATCTTTTGCCGTCAGTGTCACTGTCCGCATAGAAAGCCCCTGCCTGCGCAGAATTGAAAAGGTTTCTTCGGCAACGGTTCTTGTAATCGTCTTAGAGGTCAGATAAAAGATTTTGTCTGCCTTACTCTGTCCCATGGCACAGACTGCCGGATAAATAGTGGAAATGGTTTTTCCAACACCGGTTGATGCCTGAATAAAAAGATTTCTTGCTTCCCCGATGCAGTGATAAACACCTGTTACCAGTTTTTTCTGTCCTTTGCGGTATTCAAACGGAAAGGACAGCTTCTTAATCGATGCCGTCCTTTTTTCACGTTCGCAAAAGACAAAATCTGACCACCGTTTAAAGCTGTTGATCAGCGTTTCAAACCATTCTGTCAGTTCTTCTTTTGAATATTCTTTTGTAAAACGCTTTATTTTTTCTGTTTCAGGATTGGCATAGGTCATCTGTACGCCGATACCGGAAAGATGGTTCTGTACCATATAAATATAGCCGTACACCTTTGCCTGCGCTTCATGTACCGGCACCGGCTGTTCTAACTTTTCCACATCGGACTGCATGGTTTTAATCTCATCAATAATAATCTTTCCAACCGGTGTCTTACTGCCGTCCGCTTCTTCGTGGAAATCACTGATAATACCGTCCGCCCTGCCCTCCAGACGTATGATGTAATCAATATCCTCCACCGTTTCCGGCAGTTCAATTTTTAACGGAACTTCCGCCCTGTAAGATGCGCCCATGCTTTTTTGTATTTTTTTGTGCATGCGCGTACCCTCCTGCATCAGACGCACATCTGAAAATCCGCCGGTTCTGTTATCAATATCACCGCTGCGGCAGATAAATTCAACCAGTCCGCGGACTGAAAGTTTAATTACGTTGTCCTTTATTACATACATCTATTGTTTTCCTTCACCTCGTAAAGATACGACCTGCCCTGCTTTCCTACTCTTGTAACCGTCTGCGTATCCTTTAAAATATTAAGCGTTATTCTTGCCGTATCCACCGGAATATGGGCAGCTTTTGCAAAATCCGCCGAAGTAAACGTGCCATCCAGTTCATACGGCACAAACTGCATATAGTCTTCAAGCTGCTCAATTGTCACTATCTCCCGTATGCCTATCGGGATTCTGTCCTTTTTTTCGCCGTGCCTGCGGATTCCTTTTTTGGTACGAATCCGCTGCTGTAACGTCTTATACTCCTGCATATCCATCAGTACCAGTTTGACCGTCAGCTGTGGGTGATGCAGATACTGTTTGATTTTATACAGTTCCGTAAAAGCATCGTAGACCGTGTAGTGGCGCGGTGATTTTCTTGGTTCACTCACCTCCCCTGTCTGTTCATCAACCCAGAACACCCATTTGTTGCAGGGCATCGGATAGACAATTGTTACCGGATAGTGGTTCAAAAAGACTGCCAGCTTTTCACGAAGCCGCTCAAAGCTTCTTGTCTGGATTTCAATAACCCCGTTTTCATTGTAAATATCCGCAAAATAACCCTCAAGCGCAACTTCATGGTTGTCTTCTTCCGGCTCAAAAAATTTTTTCAGTACACTATGTACTGTCTTTTCAGAAAGTGTTCCAATCCCTTTATTATGCCTATTTGCCGAGAGTACTGCTTTCTTCGCCTGCTGGAAGCGTTCCTGCTGTATGTACTGTATCTGCTGTATCTGCTTCTGTTTCATTTACAATCCTTTTTTCTACGACATAACCTTCTGTAATGGTATATTCTGTATCATCAAATTTCACTTTTCCGCTAAAGTCATATCCGATTCTGCCCTGCTGATAATACCATTCACCGTAACTGTTTGCGCCAATGCCGGTATATTCCTCATTTAACAGACCATTTTCAAAATACCACCAGCCGTATTCATTTAACGCCATTCCGGTATATTCACGATTCAGCTGACCGTCTTCAAAGTACCACCAGCCATATTCATTACATGCCATTCCCGTATAGGCATCATTTAAATTGCCGTTTTCAAAATACCACCAGCCATACTCATTCAACGCCATTCCCGTATAATTCAGGTTTAAAAATCCATTTTCAAAATACCACCAGCCGTATTCATTCAACGCCATTCCCGTGTAATTCCAGTTTAACTTTCCGTCTTCAAAGTACCACCAGCCATATTCGTTACATACCATTCCGGTATAATCCCAGTTTAATACGCCATTCTCAAAATACCACCAGCCGTATTCATTCAACGCCATTCCCGTGTAATTCCAGTTTAACTTTCCGTCTTCAAAGTACCACCAGCCATACTCGTTACATGCCATTCCCGTATAGGCATCATTTATATAACCGCCCTGAACATAGTACCATTCTGCTCCGTCACAAAGCATTCCGGTATAATCCATGTTTACAACACCGTCCTGCATATACCAGCGGCCATACTCATTTTCTGCAATACCTGTATAAGAATCATCTATTTCACCGTCTGTAACATACCACCAGCCATATTCATTGACCGCCATTCCCGTGTAATCCGATACTTCACCGTCTTCGTAATAATGCCAGTCACCGTATTTATCCGTACATAGACCATTTTTCTTATGCAGTCCGAAATAATCTGCAATTCCGCTGGCATCTGCCTGTCCCATACGTACCAGCATGTTGTCATTGGACAAAAATACATGTGTATCCCCCGCATCTGAAAGATAAGCATGTTCTACAATAATTCCCGGTACACCGTTGTACTTGGAATTTCTGATGACACTGTAATAATCCGCGCGGCTTCCATCCGGATACCAGTTGGTATCATCATCTTCTTCGCCATCACTATCTCTTGTATACAATCCATTCCGGTATATGCCCATTTCACTCAGGTAACCCGCAATATGCTCAGATACCGCATATCCTATATCATTAAATTCTGATACATAGTGATTATTGGGATAATAAATTTCATATCCGCTGTCATCGCCCGAATTGTTATGCAGACTTACAAAAAGGTCCGCTCCGACTTCTCCTGCATATTCTGTCCGCTGTATTAAGTCCTGTTTGGTTGTACTGCCTTCAAACGGACACGCAATGGTATCATGTGTCATATAAACGGTTATGCCATCGTATTTTTCAAGCTCTGTACGGCACGCCAGTCCGATTTTTAAATTTAATTGCTGCTCTTTTAAACCATATGCTGCCGCCCCTGTATGTGTACTGTCATGTCCGGGATCTAACATCACTATAACATTGTCTGCCGCTTCTGCCCTCTGGATGCCGTTTAAAAAAAATGCCGCCGTCATTGCAAACGCAGCTGCTGCCAGCACTGCTGCCTTTCTTTTTTTCATACTTTTGTGCCTCACTTTCCACTTATTCTAAACTAAAAACAGTATACCATACTTTTCCCCATTGTGAAACTTCCCGTTGACAGTCTTCCCACAAAAATGTCATACTTACAGTAATAAAAAATTTGGAATATACGCCGTTTGGCAGATAGGAGTACGTTATGATTTCAATCAGTCTTTGCATGATTGTTAAAAATGAAGAAAAGTTATTAAAACGCTGTCTGGATTCGTACCGTCCGGTCTGCGATGAAATTGTTATCGTAGATACCGGCTCAACCGACCGCACCAAAGAAATCGCCGCCGGATATACGGATTTGATTTATGATTATCCATGGAACAACGATTTTGCCGCCGCAAGAAATTTTGCCTTTTCAAAAGCAAACTGCGACTACATTTTTTCTGCCGATGCGGACGAGGTCTTAGACGAGGAAAACCGCCGCCAGTTTTTAAATTTAAAACAGGTGCTTGTTCCGGAAATTGACATTGTACAGATGATTTACGTCAACAGCAAATCGCACAACACCGTTTATAATTTTGAAGAAGAATACCGCCCGAAGCTGTTTAAGCGCCTGCGTACGTTTGAATGGATTTCTCCGATTCACGAAACCGTACGATTAGAGCCGGTTGTATTTGACAGTGATATTAAGATTTTACATCTACCTGAACAAAGCCATACCAAACGGGATTTCGGTGTGTTTGCCGATGCTGTCCGCCGCGGTGTGCGCCTTGAAAATTATGTCATGATTATGTTCTGCAAGGAACTTTTTATTTCTGGAACAGATGAAGACTTTTTAAGTGTCCGTGAAATTTTTGAAAATGTGCTTGCAAAGGAAGACCGTCCCGAAGACTGCCGCAAAAACATTGCCTGCGTGCTGGCGCGCATTTACCGCCTGACAAACGCATACAATGAATTCTTTAAAATCTGCTTAAAGGATATGGCACAGAATCCGTGTGCGGAAATCTGCATGGAACTCGGACACTATTTTTACGGATTAAAGGATTATGAAGAAGCTGTTCTTTGGTATTTAAACGCAGCTTCCGAAACACCGAGCATTATCGACATCCACTCGTCCGGCGATGCGCCGCTTGCCTGTCTTTCAAAATGTTACAGCACGCTTGCCGCACAAGCCAAACAGGATAAAAATGCCGAACTTTCTGCCGCTTTTTTAGCACAGGCTGAGGATTATCAGGCGCAGGCAGAACACTGGCAGGCGGAAATCTAATATTTGTATTATATATATTCCAGTAATATATTCAGTAAATTACACTTTATACCGAAAAATGTCAAAAAAGAACAGGCTACCGCATTTCTACAGCAGTCTGTTCTTTTTTCTGTTATGTCCGTTTCACATCATCAACGTCATCTACATCCTGAATGTCTAACACTTCCAGATCATCCTCATTTTTTTTCAATGCTTCTGAAATCGAACGTACGACCTCATCTTCATCGTCTTCCTGGATTTCATCTTCTTTATCTGCCAGCACATCCTCCGATAAATCTTCATCATCATCTTCTTCATAAGAATCAAAATCATATTCATCGTCATCATATCTGTCATAGCCGTCATCTGCCGCCGCTGCAAATGCCCGCTTACTCTTTGAAAGCTTCACTGCAAGCATTACAATCGCAATGATACAAAGAACCACAACTGCCGAAAGCACCAGTGCCACTACTTTCCACATTCTGTCAGAAGCAGCGCTTACTCCCTGTGATTCGGTCTGTGTCGTGAGATTTCCCGCCGGAGCGGACATCACACTGTATACCTGTATTGTATTGTCATTGCAGTCATAACGGAACCACCCTGTAACGCCCAGCGAACTGACACCATAGAACAGACAGTAACTGCCATCCTCAGACATTAATACATCTGCCGTCTGTCCGCCAATCGTATAAGTCGTCTTTTTATATCCATCCGGTTTTTCCATGGAATCCGTAATCGGAAGCACCGCATAAGTAATATCCGGTTCACTTGCTTCTATATATAATGAAAATGTTTTCGCAACTGAATCATACACATAAAAGCCCGATGTGCCTTTGCCGTCCGTATTTTTCAGATACATCAGAATAAGCTTCGTATTCACGCCTTTTCCGGCTTTAACGGTAATGCCGTTATATTCATAATCCACTTCATCATAACCGGACGGAAGCGGATTCGCCGTATAGTCATCAGCCAGTTCATACTGTGCACCTGCTACCTGTATACTGCGGATTTGTTCCTCACTCTGTGTCGGTTCTTCCGAACTGACAGTCGTTGTTTCCTGCTCTCCGGCTTTGGTCGTTTCCTGTTCGTCCGCTTTGGTTGTCGCCGCCGCAGAATCGTCCTTTGTTGTTGAAATCGTATAGACCTTTTTAGAGCCGTCCTGTGCCGTTACCGTAATCGTTGTCGTATTACTGCCGGGGTCCATGCGCGTTCCGCGGACAGATACCGAAGCATTTTCATCATTTGCAACCGCACTGACAACCAGCTGTGAACAGTCTGAACCGACTGTCGTCGTATACGATGTGACATTCGGTGAAAATGCCGGAGATAACACACCCGGACTGATATCTAACGATGCAAGCGTATTATCGGTTGAATAGCTGACCGGTGCTTTTACGGTTACTGAACCCGAACCGGCACTGACTGCCATATAATCCTCATCTGCCGAACTGATAATCGTATTGGAAGTGCTTACAGAAATCGAAGAACTTCCCGCCGATACTGCTTTAAACCGCACGCTGAATGAGGTACTGTCAGTAGAGAGCAGGCGCACACTGCCGCCGCCCCCACCGCTGTAGCCGGAAACCGGCTGTAGCACGCCTGAATCATAGCTGAGCCAGATGTCACACATATAAATGTCCACACTGCTGCTGACACTGACCGATATCGTCACTTCATCACCAATATCACAAGAGCCTGAGCCTACGGATATCTTTGCTGTTTCTTTTGCATACGTTGGCAGCGGTACCAGCAAAACTGCCATTACTGCTGCCAGCAGCACTGCGGCTGCCTTTTTCCATTTTCCCGTCATTTTTCACCTCAATCACATTTCTTTGGCAACTCCCACTACTGTCTGAATCCTACTGTTCAATGTACCGGATATCCAAAATGTGTCTTTTAATATATAACAAGTCTATTGATGTAATGCCGTCATTTCCACGGTTTGCATCTGCCGCCGTCAGATACGGTTCTTCCAGCAGCTTTGTTCCTAAAATGTGGCGCTTCACATACAGTAAATCCATGCTCGTCACCGCTCCGTCGCCGTTGACATCACCGTAAATCACAAACGTGTAGCGTGCCATTTCACCGCCGTTTTTATCATAAATCGTAAGCACATCGCCAGTTCCCACAATACCGTCATTGGCACTGCCGTCACTGTGTGTTACTTTTCCGTATGCGCCGCCCGTAAAGGAAATGTGATTTAAAACGTCCTGTGCAGCACTCCCGACACCGACTCTGGATATCTTGCCGTTTTCAAGCAGAAAATCTGTCGAATATCCGCCCTTTTCCGAATCGCCGCCACTGTTTCCGTTATCCATGCCGCTGTCACCGCCGCTGTTTCCGGAATCTGTACCGCCGTTGTTACTGTTGTTTCCACTATCACCGGAAGCCGCTTCTTTGCGCACAACACGGATGATATACGTCTTTGTTTCGCCGCTTTGTGATGTAACCGTCACTTCAATCTCATTCGTGCCGACCTTTAGCGCATGACTGCCGGTTCCTGTAAGTTTTGCACCGGAATCTGCTGTTTGTGCTTCGATATCCACAGAAGGAATTTCATTTTCCACAATTACACCATACTCAGTTGTAAACATATCAAACGTCGGTGTCAGCGAACAACCTGAAACCGAAAGACTTGTTAAGGCATTGTTTGGACTGCCCTCCCCTGTCGGAAGCTCGCACGCACTGTCCGGCATATTTTTATAAACCGGAATCTTAAACACCAGTGCCGTATTTTTCTTAGTCGTATCGCTGTATGCCTGTGAAGCGGTCGAAGACTCACTTCTCGGTGCTAAGACATTTGTCATATACTGATGGGTATACGGTGTTACCATATCAAATTTTTCATAATAAATCGTATTCTGTCCACGGTTAATGTAACGGCTTCCTATGTAAATCGCACCGCCGATAACAGATTTCATACGGGTATTCCACGGTCTTAATGTCGCTGCATCGGTTTTGGCGGCATACTTTAAGCCGTTGACCACCGCACTTGCCGTTGCGGTTTTATAAGCACCCTGATTGTAGTAATTGTAATACCCCTCATAGCCGCTCACCATTCCGGAAATGCTGTTGCCCTGTCCTTTTCTGCCCTGCTCCTGGATAATGCGCGTTGCCAGATGATACGGACTGACACCCGATGCCCGTCCTGCATACATCAGCGCCGAAGGATAATTAAAATCCGTTCCGTCATACGACAAGTCATGGGACGAACCGTCCATAAACGTATCTTCAATAATACTGCTTACGCCGGTTTCACTCTGCACGGAGCTGTTATAGGACAAATCCTCAAACATAAACACATTTGTTTCGTTTAAGAAGTTACGCGGGTCAAGGGCATACTGCACCAATGCGCTTGAAGCCTGTACCCAGCCGCCGCTGTCCAATTCATACCACGAACCGCTCTCCCAGTCGTATGCGCCATCCGCCGTTGACTTCCACGAGCTTTTTGCCGAAGCATAAATCAGGCTCCGGCCAAGTACATTTTCATTTTCAACGACCGTATCCCAGTCCTTGTCCACAAAATCCGCAACAAATATCCACTTTGGATACTTCGCATGCAGACTGCGCAAATCTTCCTTATAAGATTCCGGGAAGCCCTGACTTGAAAGATAGCTCTCAAAATCCGTATCGTCCGAATAGTCAATATCCGTACTGTCTACCGTGACATATTCACTCGTCACATAGCCCTTGGTGTAAGTACCGTTTAAATAAAAACCCACCTGATACCACGCGTAGGTATCACTCGTCTGCACCGTATCCAGAATTTCAAAATGGAATCCGCCGCTGACCTTTGTAATGACATTTGCCGTACTGGAGGTATCTGTCGATGAACGGATACGAAGTCCTGTGACACCGGCATTGACCGTTCCTGTCTTCTCCTGTGCATAAGCCGTCACCGGCTGTATCTGTGCCGTAAGCACCGGCAGCGTTGAAACACACATCACCACCGCCAGACACGCAGCTTTCATTTTTGTCAGTAAACGTTTTCTTTTTTCATGTACGTTCTTCCCCATAGTGTCCTCATTTCTGTACTGTTTCCTGCACTTACTCTGCCGTTTACAAGTTAATTGTTCTTACCAAATTCAGAAAGTTTTAAACCTTCATTTCTTTCCAGTACCATATTGACACTCCAGCTGTTCACAAAGATTAACAGCGGATTGTCCTTTAAGTCCTTAATCTTCTTCATATCGGAAGTACCGACAATGCGGTTTACATCGATTTCTTCCGGATTTTCAATCCAGCGGATATATTCATACGGAAGCTGTTCCAGTTTAATCTCTACGTTGTATTCGTTTTTCAGGCGGTATTCAAGCACTTCAAACTGCAAGACCCCGACAACACCGACAATGATTTCTTCCATACCGGTATTAAATTCCTGAAAAATCTGAATCGCACCTTCCTGTGCAATCTGGCTGATTCCCTTGATAAACTGCTTTCTTTTCATCGTATCCATCTGTCTGACACGTGCAAAATGTTCCGGTGCAAATGTCGGGATTCCGTCAAATTCAAACTTCTGGTTCGATTTGCAGATTGTATCTCCGATAGAGAAAATACCCGGATCAAATACACCGATAATATCTCCCGCATAGGCTTCTTCAACAATGTGGCGTTCCTGTGCCATCATCTGCTGTGGCTGGGCAAGACGGATTTTTTTGCCGCCCTGTACGTGGTTGGCTTCCATGCCTGCCTCAAACTTTCCGGAGCAAATTCGCATAAATGCGATTCTGTCACGGTGTGCCTTATTCATATTCGCCTGAATCTTAAACACAAATGCCGAAAAGTCTTCTTCAAACGGATTAATCTCCCCAATTGAAGAATGTCTTGGCAGCGGAGAGGTTGTCATGTCCAGAAAATGCTTTAAGAACGTTTCCACACCGAAATTCGTCAGCGCCGAACCGAAAAATACCGGTGTTAAGTTTCCTGCCTGTACCTGTTCTAAATCAAATTCCGCACTCGCACCGTCTAACAGTTCAATATCTTCTGTGAGTTTGTCAAAATAGCCCTGTCCGATTTCCGCAAGCAGTGCTTCATCATCTACGGCGATTTCCTTCGTTTCAACCTCTTTTTGTCCGTTCATTGCCGCTTTAAATAAGGAAACGTCTTTTGTATTGCGGTCATACACACCTTTAAATTCCTTGCCGCAGCCGATTGGCCAGTTGACAGGACAGGTACTGATACCCAATACACTTTCAATTTCATCTAACAGCTCAAACGGGTCATTAGCTTCACGGTCCATTTTGTTGATAAATGTAAAAATCGGGATGTGACGCATAACACAGACCTTAAACAGCTTAATCGTCTGTTTTTCCACACCCTTTGACGCATCAATTACCATGACCGCCGAATCCGCTGCCATTAAGGTTCTGTACGTATCTTCCGAGAAGTCTTCATGACCCGGCGTATCCAGAATATTAATGCAGTATCCGTCATAATTAAACTGCAATACAGATGACGTTACGGAAATACCTCTTTCCTTTTCAATCTCCATCCAGTCTGAAACCGCGTGTTTTGCGGTCTTTTTCCCCTTTACCGACCCTGCCAGGTTAATCGCTCCGCCGTAGAGCAGAAACTTTTCCGTCAGTGTGGTTTTACCGGCATCCGGGTGGGATATAATGGCAAATGTTCTTCTTTTTTCAATCTCGCTTCTAATGTCAGCCAATTTTATTTCTCCTTGTTTTACTTCTTATTTTCTGTCTGCCTGAAATGATGAAAGGGTGCCGCACTAACGCAATGTTTCACCTTAGTGTGACAGCCCTTTTCACTGTTCTTCGCCCAGTACTATGCATTTAATGCAAATTTATAAGAAACCTCGGATTTGTCATCGATTCTTCTGAATACATTTACCACACGGTTCATCACTTCTTCAAAATCTTCTTCTTTTTCTACTTCGATGCTGACAATCTGTCCGTCATCTTTAATTTCTACGGATTTTACACGCGGTACTTCTAAAATCGTCTTTTTTGTATCTTCAACTTTCTCCGGTGTTGTCAGCATTTTACTCTTGCTCTTATATTTTACCTGATATGTTCTTGTCATTTCTTTGTCCTCCATCTATCAACAAACTTAAACATAAATTTTCATATTGAATTATACCGTATCAGCCGCATAACTTCAATTCTTTTCTGAAAAAAAATGTGCAAAACAGCGCCCGCATAACCATACGGACGCTGCTGCCATTACACCTCTGTGCTGTTTTATATTTTTTATTTTTTTGAACATACCTCTGTCTGCGTATCATGTCCTACAGTACTCTTTTACGTTTCTTCAATACTGCCGCCGCAATGAGAAGACCGATTGATAAAACGGCTGATACTGCATACATGCCTGTCATCGCTGAATCACCGGTCTTTACGGTACTGTTTCCTGATGTCTGGGCACCGGACTGGGAACTCTCAGAGTTCTGTCCTGACGCATTGGCACTGCTCTCTGATGCACTGTTTCCTGTGGATTCACCGGACTGTGTACTGTCATTGGATGTGCCGCCTGATGTATTTCCTGAATCTCCTTTGCCCTGTGTGTCATCATTGGTATCACCGTCCGGTATTTCCTGTGTATAAGGCACTGCCGTATAAGAAAGGAAATTACCGTCTGCATCGGTTGTATTCATCTGTGCCGCACCGTAACGTAACGGACTTGTAAATGTAATGCCCTTGTCTGAAACCGTAAATGTTGTTGTACTGCCGAGTGCCACAACCGTTACACCTGCTTCATAGGTCATTGTGTATAAGTGCCAGTACTGCGGCAAATGATACTACAATCGCAAAAAATGCGGCAGTTAATTGATATAATGTTTTTTTCATCTTCGTTTTCATTCCTCTTTAATGTTCATATTAGTTCTAATTAATTTATATTAGTTTTTCAAAATTTATGTTTGCCTAAACTAACGTTAGTTAGAATAGCATATAACCTTTTATTTGTAAAGAACCAAAATTTACCTAAATGAATATTCATTTACAGTTTAATAATTTGTAATTAAAGAAGATGAGAATGTAACATCTGTTATAGATTTTGTTCTGATAAATGTAAATTGGGAAATAACTGCCCGAATACGGCTGAATAATATATATTTCAGCAAATATATATACACTAGATGCGTATGCCGTATTTGCTAAAATTATAAAAATATAAAAAAAAGAAGCGTTACCGCTTCATCACTAAACTTTATAAACAGGGGTGGAGAGAATCGAACTCCCACCAAAGGTTTTGGAGACCCCTATGATACCACTTCACCACACCCCTATATGATAAGAACAAAAAATCTGTTCCTTCAAAACTGCACATTAAAATTCTTCTTCATCCGATTATCCTCTGGATAACTCTCGTTCTATCCGTTTCCTTTTTGCAAACCTAACCTTCTTCGGTTAAGCCCTCGACCTATTAGTATGAATCA
>ERZ838118.226-NODE-226-length-79164-cov-20.303796_pt1 | contig 79164 bp, 102 predicted proteins | sample MGYA00519863_ERZ838118 | MGnify/ENA primary metagenome ERZ838118 (study PRJEB31850, sample SAMEA3708827) | human gut metagenome | biome: human gut; feature: human-associated habitat; material: faeces | place: China | collected 2014 ...
TATATTTGCATAAAGAGAAATAAAGATATAAACCATAAAAAATAAAGGCTATGGAAAAGAGAAAAATCAAGGATTTGAAAAGGGGAGATTACTTTACTCTTACTCCAGTTAAAGAGCCCAACATTTCTCAGGTATGGGTTAGAGGAGAATACATTCCTCAGGCTAAATGCTACAGTACATACAAATGGGAGAACATCAATCATGAAGTAATCCGAAGAGGAGACAAAGAAGTTTACATTGATTTCACCTTCTAACCATCAAAGATATGGCACAGAAAAGATATAAACTGATTATCTGGTTCTACTTAAAGAATCACCATCAATATAAAACTATCCATGCAGCTCATGACATGGAAGTGGAACTCACTCGAAAGGTTGATATAGCAAAATGGATAGACGAAACCGATGAGAGTATTGCTAAGGCATACTTAATTGACCGGGTAAAAGATACCCGGGAAACAATAATAAAAAGAACTGTCGACAAAACGATATACTAAAACTTTAATCACATGGGATATAACAGTACTTACACCGTAGAAGATCTGATGGGAGCTTTATCAGAAATGGACCCTCTGGCACCAGTAATGGTAGCAGTTCAGCCTATGTGGCCACTCGAACATGGTATTACTGGAGTAGTATGTGACTGCAACGGCACAGTTTATCTTGCAGCTTCCGAAAAATGCGAATATTTATCAGAAGAGGCTAAAGAAGCATTCGAAGTAGCTGGTATACCATTCCAGGCCGACCGTTAATTTTAATTTGCAAATATAAATTAAATTGCTTATATTTGCAATGAAGAAATAAAATCGCATTAATTATGAAAAATTACAAGAAGGTATTACTCAAAGGGTTGGAAGAATCCAATGATATCAAGGGAGAAGACAGAGAAGATATCAAAGAATCAATCAAGGATATCTATTCCGAGGTAGTTGAAGAACTTGACAACAGATTGGGGCTTCAATTATATAAGTACAAGGTAGAGGTTAAATATGATTCCGAGGGAATCCCTGAATCATTTAAACATACATTCTGGTTAAACTTCGGAGATGACACTATAAAGAATATGTTCTTCATCCCAGCAATGCAGCAACTGATACATGTTCTCTCAACTGGAGATGATGAAGTAAAGGTCACTCTTCTCAATATGGGAATTAAAATAGAATTGATAGCATGAGTTCTTTCAATAGAATACAAAGACAGTATAACTGGGTATGTAAGAATATCAAAGGGCCGTTATACAGAATAAAAATGAGGGAATTGTATATAGAGGCTAAAAAGGCAATACTTGATCCTCATCTAACTCCAGAACAAAAACTAATACTAATCGGTATCAGAGATACCATAAAATCAAAACTATGAAAAAGCTTATCATCGTAATGGCAATTCTCTTAACTTCATGTGTAGAAAAGAGAGTAGAATCAACCAATTGGGTAGATATCGGTGGAAAGCCAGATGTTACTATCCATAAAGTAGGAAATCATCAAGTGTTGACTTTCACCTTTGAACAGGATGGCCATAAATATATGGTTGGAATATACAACCAAGGTGGAATTGATATGGTAGAAATCCATGAATAAGTAAATATCCAGCCTACTATGAAGATGTTCGAATTAATTCCTTACATGTTGGAATTAGATTATGACTCAGAAATAAGGATCATAGAAGATCTAGAACATGATGATGGTGAACTACCCAGGTTAATGGATGTAGTTCCCTCTATAGTGTTGAATACCATAACAGGTAAGAAGACATTTGCTCTGATAAAGAAAGAGGCAATGGATAGATACATTGCAAACAACAATACAGTAACCAGATTAAAACCATCAGATAAGATATCATGAAAGAGCAAGAAGAACAGGGCTGTCTGAAACCCATGGTAATAGGTATCATAATAGCTGCTATATTCATCTTAATGGCTTTCCTATTTGTACCTCACCACAAACCAGAGACCTATAACCCATTAGAGGATGTAATTATGGTAGAAGAACCAGTACTGAAAATTGATAATCAAGGCAGGTATTATATCTCTACCAAAAGATCCTACTATCGTATCAAATCAGAAAAAGAAGGCAAAGAACTCATAGAATCCGTGGAAAAGAAAAGGAATGACCTTGAAAAACAGGTTCAACAGCAAAACATTAATATAAATCACAATATCCATATCACTATCGAAGACGAAAGCTGGTAAAGGGCCAAGAATTTTAATTTGCAAATAATAATTTAATAATTTAGGGCTATGAAAAACAAGCAATTATTCCAACAACTAAAACTTGAACTCAACAGAAAACTGGATGAGTTGGAAGATCAAATGAATCAGAATAAATTATCGATAACTGATCTGGAAGTGAATATGTTAGAATTGGTATTCAAAACCCAAGATCAGGATAATCCCTATCTGAAAAGCTTAGATTCTGAAACTTCAGCAATGTATGGTGAACTCCAAACTGAATACTACGTACAATTATGACTACTCAGGAAAAGGATAAATGGCTAAGACTAAGCCAACGTTACAGAAAACTCGGAGTAACCGCAGTAAATGGAGCATTTGCTGAACTAGAGAATAACCTCTGGGAAGAAGGCTGGTCAGGCAATCCTCTATCTTATAGGCAAACCGATCATGGCATCTATATAGAAGTAATGCTAAGATCAATAGGGGAAATATCTCTGAAATACAAAGACTATGATGACTTCTGGAATAAAGTAAAAGATGAGGAGGGAGCTTATAAAGTAGCTCAACCAATCTATAATAAATGGTCAGAACTACTTTATCCTCAAATCCAACTAGTGAACGGATTAAATCAAACCAAGATTCCAGATGAAGTACTTAGAAGATAGGGAACTAAGAAATCTCTCTATGAACCAATTGAACGAAAGGTTATCAAATCTATATAGCCTTCTACCAAGAAGTTCTACTAAATGGGATTTTGAAAAGAAGTACAGAGTATACCTATTTAGAAAAATAAACCAAATTAAATACGAACAAACCCTAAGACGCAAGGGATTAAGGACACAAGGAATCTGGATAACCATTAACAAATAAAAACCCCAATGAAAACAATTAAAGTCTCTAGAGAAAGGGCAATCATAATTGCTTCCAACCATAACAACATCCCTCTAGAAAAAGCTAAATCCTATACTGATTCCGAACTAAGAGAGGTACTAAGACATCTGAACCTCAAACCAGGATTCTAAATCTCAATAGTAATACATCATCCCCAAAACAAATATAACCATAAAAAGGCCTCTAATCAAATAAAGGATCCCAATCACTTAAAGGCTATAACCAATAACCACCAACCCCAAAAACAAAGAAAAATCAAATAATTATATACAATCCATAATATAAAGGATCAATATAATAAATCATATATAAGGCTTTTAGGTTTATATCTTAGAGGCCTTATATTTGTTTTTTAGTTTACCCATATATGAAAAGAGAATAGGATAACAGTATTCAAATGATAGATAAAGAATAGCTTTTATTCATGGGCCTTATAGGTAAGGATAATAATGGGTCCGGGAACTTGGGATGAAGTCGAAATTTCGCCATGGCCATAAAATCAGGGGGTGGGAAATTTTGGGTAGTTAGGAATTCTTACCAACTAACTGTGTACCATACGAGCTCTTGAGCTATCTTGGTTACTATACGTATTAGCTACTACGACTTAGGGCCCAAATAGCATTAGATTGGACCAAAAGGCATTTTAAGGTACCTTAAAGAGCCATTTTAGGGTACCCAAACCCTTGCCTTTTCAAGTCTATATTATATAATATATAAGTCTTTTAAGGTTAAGGTTAGGGCCACCAGCTAAGGCCTTTTCGATAAAGAGACATATAGCCTACTATATGGTCTATACTTGAGATATATGAAGATCTTCATAAAGTACATTTAGGGTACCTTAATGGGCCTTAATCCCAAGCCTTAAAGAATACTTTATATTATATTATATATAATATGCGAGTCTTTTTGGGTGATTTTTGAACTGGTGTCTAAAATCGATATGCCAGGAATAGAGTTTTGGAGATCCCAATTCTCGAGTTAAGGCTCAGTTAGGGCTAGTTTAAGGTACCTTAACCTACCATAAATGGCCTTAAAAGGTACCTTAAACTAGCCTTCAGGGATTAGGTTAGGGCCATTTCAATGCCTTAAATAATTATTTGCATATATTATATATTATTACTATATTTGCATAAAGAAATAAAAAGAATAAACCCTAAAAACATTTAAGGCCATGAAAGGAATTTGGATTGCTAAGGTAGAATTAATGGATTCATTCGATAAGGTAGTTTATACGGAGATTTCAAAAGTATATGCCCATGAATCATATGAGGCCTATAATAAGGTCACGGAGTTAAATGGTTACCCGGAATATAATTAGGGCAATGGGAGGGGGTTGGCCCTCCCCATTTGCTTTCAATCCTTTTTTGTAAGGCCTGCCAACCCAGGTCTTTTTTATTTATGAGCTTATAAGGCCTATATTGGATTCAATAGGTGTACCCTTTGGTGCCTTATATGGGCCATACACCTTTGGCTCACTTGAAGGCCAGGAATATAAATTTGCAATGAATAAATTTAATTTGTATATTTGTAATGCAGAAAGCAATTTATTAACCTATTAAATTAAATTATTATGAAAGCAAATGCAGTAAATTCGATCAAAAACTTGCTTAGCAACAAACTTGCAAACACCAACTTTGCATCCCCAACCCAAAACCACATTATCACCGATTCACTTGCCGAAATCCTGGCTCAGGAATTGCCCAACCCATCTGAAATCTCCTTTTATAATCCTCACCAATGGGTTATCGATTCTGCTCACGGGGTAGAGACCATCTCCATTATCATGGATACCACCTACCAGGAATTCGAAGATAACCAAGAAGAAACTCTACTCAAAAGCCTTAACACCGAAATCGGAACTGAATTTGGATGGGTTCGATTCACTGCATCCGATATCGGGGACACTCTTATCCTTATAACAATTTCCTACCTGGAATAAATCCCAGGTTAACATTAATATAAGGCCTATTATAAGGTAGGCCTTTTATGGTAAGTATATTATTAAGGCCCTACTTCGCTTTTAGTGGCTTGGCTTATAGGCCTTTTAAGATTGGCTTTTAAGGTACAATTAGGTGCCATATCATGATCCTATATTAAATTTTTATTCAGTGCAATGCAAATAAGGTGTAATGCAATGCAATCAATGGCATATCATAGAACTTTACAATTAATAAGACAAGTATTTAGTTATTTATAAATATATGATACTCTAGATATATGGGGACAAAGGCCGAAAATGAAGATGAACATTAAAGGCCTAGTTATTGGACTATTCTGTACCTCATGGTGCCAGCTAAGGCCATAATTGTATCAGACCATATACCAACAAACCAACTTATCATCATGGATCATTAAACAGACCTACTGCCTGAACCTAAACCGATTATTTTGTATAGTTAAAATTGATCTAAATAAATACTATTATAAGAAAAAATAATCAAAATTTATGTCTAAAAATTTGCATTAAAAAAAATTCAGTAGTATATTTGCAATATAGAAAAGAACAAAACATTTTATTAACCTTTAATTTTTACTATTATGAAAGCAAATGAAATTTTAGCAATTGGTAATGAAATTTTTTCGACCAGCGAAAGAAAATCAATTTATCGCAAAGAAATCTTTGCAGAGTGTAAAACGGACAAAGAAAAGAAAAATTTGCGTATGAAATTGCGCAAGAAATTAGACGCTTTTATTGCCGAATTTATTGCCAGCAATAAAAATGCAGAGAAAAGAAAAGCATTGAAAAAAGCGTGGCAAGAATATGCAAAGCAAATTTACATTAATGTAGAATGTATCGTAGACGCAAATGCAAACACAGAAAAGAAAGACACGATTAAAAATTTCCTTTCTGCAATGAACGAAAAATAAAGATATGAAACTACTAAATAAAATAAAACATATATTTGATAAAAAAACATATGAATTTCAAATATATGTAAATGAAAAAGAAACTATTTTAATTCGTGGATTGAAAAAGAAACAAATAAAAAATAAAATAACTTATCAATTTATTGAAAACAAAATAGTAATTAAATTTCATTGAAGAAGTAGGGGGCATAATTTGTCCCCTATTTTTAATTAATTTTAATTTTGCGATAGGGACACCGTAGTCCCTTTTTACTGGGAGTACTTTTAAGCTTCTTCGTGTATAAGGAATCTCCCCTTGGTCCCTTTTTAGTACGAGGACTTTTAAGCTTCCTCACGTAAAGGAGATCAGGATCCTTCCCTTGAAAGAACTTTTAGGCCATCCTAAGGCTTATCACATTGAAGGCTAATCCTCACTCACCAGAACTATCCCGATTCCTAACTACCCCCCCCTTTCCTATACAAAATGAAGAACCCGATTAAAGGCTCTTCAGAAAAGTTTTCCAGGATATTTTTAGGGTTCCTATTATAAGGCTTTCCCATTCATATATACCTTTATTAATTTATCAAAGGCCCTTATCCTTGATCCTTTGTCATCAATATCCCACCAGTATATATCCTTAAGAGTTGTATCTCCCCCTGACAATCCCTTATAGGCATCAGTAGTTTTATCTCCTAGTAGGAAATTGAAATTGAATTCAGGTATCAATAGGTATAACCATTCGGGATTATATCCTTCAGTGTTCCCTATATTAGGATAATGATTTTTAAGGGTATGGATTAATTCCCTTTGTAAGTGGGGGTATTTTAAGAACACTTTTTAAAGGCTTTGCACATCCCTGGGACGAAGGCCTCATTCATGTAAACTTCCTTAGCCTTGATTATCCAGGTCAGGATGAGGGAATCAGTTATGGGCTTCATAGGTTCTTATATAAGATTAGGATTGTGAGGAAGCATACTAGAATGCAAAATATTCAGAATATAAATAACTCACCTATTATTTGGAGTAATTTACTAGAATGTTTCTGCAACGAGCAAAGGACCCCGCCCATTATTCCCAATGTAAGTGTGAATCCCATAAGGAAGCAAAGGGTATAGAAAAGGATATGAAATAAAGACCTTACCATATCACCAAGTTGTTAGAATGTATTTACCATTTTTAATCTCTATTTGATATCTCCATACCCCTATTTTAATATAAGGTATCTTGCCCGCATTTAATCCGTTGTGTATAGAATTCTTCAAGTCTTCCCTTAACCCTTCTAAGGTATCGAATGTTTCTTCCATATCAAGAATAAATTTTAAAGATATAGATCTGGGATGATCATTTCGGTATTATTTCGTTTTATTGCCATTTTTGAAAAGCACTTTGAAAGTTAGGGTGAATAGCCCTATGATCACTGCTGGGCTCACTGTCCAAATAAGGAATAAAACTCCATACCTTACTTTAGTGCTTGACCTTTTCAAAGGAGTTTCACTTATTACACTTCTGAGAAAGATACAGAAGATAAACCCTAAGATATACATGATGATAAGTGTATATCCGAACCAAATTGGTGGTGTTGATGTTAGCATACTATGTATGAAATGATGATTAGACCTATAAAGCAGATGATGAATGTTTGAAAGGCTTCTTTTTTGCCATTTTCCCAGGATTCATTGCCTTCATACTCTTTGTTTATTCCTTTCCAAGCTTTGCTAAGTACTCCTGCATCTGAAATCCCATTGTCTATAACCCTTATAAAGTGATTTGTTATAAGGAATCTTATCATGAAACGTATCATTTTTCTTCCAGTTTTTCAAGTATACGACTTAGTTTATTAGCTGCATATCTAACAATCTCTGGATTTTCTATCCCTTTGTTGTTGATCAGAGTCAATTTCTCCAAATTTCTGGTTAAAAGTCTCTGTGCCATGAGATTTTTATACTTTTCCTCATCAAAAGGTTCAACTTTATATGTTGAATTCAGTGGATGAAGAGTTCTATCTGTCTTTATCCCATTTTCTAGGGTATAAATCCCCTTATTTCGATCAACAATTTTGGTCTTTTCAAAAAATGCAGTGCCAGTTACCAGTAGTAAATCTCCAACTTTCATATAGTTTTAATATTGAATTTGCATATTATAGTAGTCTTTAGCAAGACCATCCGGTATATATTAAACAAATCTATTTTCAATGAATGTACTTGGTATCTGTGGAGCGCAAGGAGCGCTTCTTTTCGAGTTTAAAGATCATCTTGTAGCTAATGTTGAACCAAGAGCTGTATTCCATTCCAAAAAAGAAGAACAATGGAAGCTTAATTTTGGTGATATTCCATTCTTAAAGAGCCTTGAAGAAGTGAAATTTACCAAAATTGACATGATCATTGGTTCTCCATCCTGTGGTCATAGCTCTGTATTCTCCTATTCAAGGAAGAAAACCCTGGGTAAACCAAGAGAAGATGCAACCTTAAATCTGTATCTTTCTAGTGTTAAGAAGTTCAAACCAGCAGTATTTATGCTTGAGAACCTTCCAAAGCTTCTAGATTTCATCCCTATCGGTGAATGGGAAAATAATTTGCCTGATTATCAGCTTATAGTACACTGTCATTCCGTTACGGTATTTGGTAATTCCCAGAAAAGTAGGAAAAGATTAGTGATGATAGGAGTACGTAAGGATTCTGGAATCAATCCAAAATCATTTGATCACACTTTTCAAGTAACTAAGCCTAAGAATCTGTGTCAATTGAAGAAAAAAGTAAGAAAAGACATAAATTACAGAGAATCTGATGACAAGAAATTAGCAATGTATCATTATGCTGATAAGTCTAAGACAACTCTTACTGTAGCTCAAGTGAGGAAGCTATGGAAAACTGAATTCAAAAATGATCACAAATGGCCAATGAGAACTCATAAGATGAAAACTCTACCAGGAGTATATCGCAATAGGAAGAGAGGTTACCCTTTGACTGTGAGACCTTCATCCAGGCAATTTAATCCTCATGGAAGGATAATGGGACTTGATGAATATAGAGTCATCATGGGATTCCCAGAATCATTTAAGGTATATTTTGATAAGAACAATCCAACCTATTGGTTGAACAAGGGGAGGAATACCCTGACAAAAGGAGCTGTATACGAGAATTCACTTTGGTTAAAGGCTTGCTTGAGGAAAGCTAAAATACTCTAATCAAGCCCCCTATCGCGTATACGCATACGTATAAGGAGAATTCTATTAGTATTTTAGTATACTAAAATACTAATAGAAGTTTATATAGCTAAAGCTATATAAACATATACTTTGTTCTATAGTAGTATTCTTATTCTTTCTAGATTAAGACTTACTTCTTTAATCCCCCCTATAATCCCCCCTTAATGGTTTCATAAAATCTCAATCACATGAAAAATGTAATCTTAACCATAGCATTCATACTTATGACCTTAACTATATTCTGGATGTGGGATCAGAATTCAGAGTTAAGGCATGACTTGGAAAATATCAACCATCAACCAGATACAGTTTGGGTTAATAAACCCTTTGTTCCAAAGGTAGAGTTTCCAAAAATACAATTACCAAGTATGGTATTCATCTATCAGATAGATTCAGTACCAATTGAACGAATAGAGTATGTTGATAGAGTAGTTACTATCATACAGAAAGATTCAGTTAAGGTTGAATACAATGAGTTGTTCTTAACTAACTATCCACAAGCTCCAAAACTACTGCAGATACTTTCCAGTAGAGATAAACTGTCAATCACTACCTTCAATACTGACTGCAAACTATTTACTGAAGAGTATCAGGTAAATTATGATCGTTATCAGTACAACTATTCCAATGGGAAATTAACCCATAAGAAAACGTCACTACTAAAAAGGTTTGATCCAGTTGTACAGTATACCATCAGACCGGTACATAACATGCATGATGTGGATTTAGGCTTGAAGTACAATACCAGTAAATTTAATTATGAGGCTGGGTTGAATTTCAACTATTATCCCCAACTCAGGGACAATTTATCACTTGATCCTTACATAAGAGTTTCATACAGTTTTTGATATGGCAAGAAAGAAGACATTACTAGAAGGAGATACAAATATTACACCTGAACAACTTAAGACCTTGGTCCGTGTAATGAAGGATCCATTCTTCTTTTCTACTTTCTGCTATGTTATCAACCCTGTGTTGGGTATGGTTAAGTTCTTGCTATATCCATTTCAGAAAGCAGTACTATACCAATTCATGCTGAACAGGTTCAATATCATCCTTAAATTCCGTCAGGCTGGTATTACAGAGTTGATATCTATGTATTGCCTATGGTTAGCAATGTATCACCCAAACAAGAAGATAAACATCATCTCGATCAAAGATACTGTAGCAAAGAAGGTACTGAAGAAGATCAAGTTTATGTACAAGAATCTTCCTTCATATCTACAAGAACCCATTATAAACGGTCGTACTGGAGAATTTGGTTCTGTATCAACAATAGAATTTGCAAATGGCTCCATAATTGAGTCTATACCAACATCAGATCAAGCAGGTCGTTCTGAATCTTTGTCGTTGTTGGTAATTGATGAGGCAGCAATTGTAAGATGGGCTTCAACTATTTGGGCATCGGCATTCCCCACATTAAGCTGTATATCAGGGAGTTACAAAATATTACTCACGACGAACCCACATCGGAAAAATCCAGAGGGTAGTAAAAAGGGGTTACAGGCTTTCTTGAAACCCATAGGAGAATTAGCCCCATCAGAGGTAGGAATAAGGGATTTAAGAAAAGAGGGGTTATACACTTTAACTCATACTGGAGCTTGGAGACAAATTTTAGATGCCGTGTATAAGGGTAAACTTTTAACTTGGGAGGTAGAAGATTGCCGGGGTAAAAAATTAGATTGTACTCCTAAACACCGATTATTAACTCCCCAAGGTTGGAAGACGGTATCCGATATCATCCGGTATGATTTAAAGGTAGTTCAGATAGATACTAAGTATGGTTCCATAAATAACACCGCCCCATTAGTAAAGCCCCCGAAGAAAGTTATCTTCAAGCCGTTATTCACTTTCGGTAAGTTTGATTATCAGATAACTAATTTCGGTGAAATATACAGGGTTAACTCCGATGGAGAGAGAACTAAAGTTAAGTTGAGAGTACATAGAGGATACAATACTCTTACTCTATTTTCTAAGTCTCAGGGTGGTATCAAAAATTGGAAAGTATCCAGGTTAGTGTATAAAACTTTCGTGGGTCATATACCAGATGGATATGTAGTTGATCACATCAACAATAATCCTTTGCAAGATTGGGTGACTAATCTGAGATGTGTAACTAATTCAGAAAACATAAAGAAATCATACGAAACCAATTTAGCTTATGTCACATCTCTCTCTGGATATCCCATAGAATTACATTCAAGAGTATTACAGGCCATTGATTTAAACCCCGGTAAGAGTGATCAAGAAATTAGGGATTTATTGTATAAACAAGGTTTAAGTTTAAGTCGGAAAAGTATAGGTAACATAAGGAGAAAGTCTAAAATATACTTGTCAAAGCTTATTGTAAATCGAGAATATATAACCGATATCTATGATATTCACGTAGATGGAGATCATTCTTATATACTCCCCACTTGTAACTTTATAAACCATAACACTGGTGGTTCTGCAATCGTAAACTCTTGTATCACGGGAGACACCTCCATCATAGGTCAAGGTGGACCTTTCCGAGTTGATTCTATCTGTCCGAAAACTTTTGGTAAGATGGATATCTCTCACCTTGGGTTGAAAGTGTTATCTCACACTGGGAAGTGGCAAAGGGTACTGGGCTCAGTAAACAAGGGTATACTAAAGACTTGGGAAGTTCACAATGAATGGGGTAAAGTAATTAAGTGTACTCCCGAACATAAACTGTATACCTTAGAAGGTTGGTTGCCTGTATCAGAGATTATTAAACGCGATATACCAGCTATCTTTTATCACACTTCCCTAAACAGTTTAGAGCAGAATCCAGTAACTGTAAAACCCGTTGGATTTAAGTATAACTTACTGGAGGTGGCTTATATAAAACACCGTTATCAGAAGCTTGGTTGCTACCCAAGAGTATTAGAACAAATCTCATGGGAAGTATATGATAAGTTTAGGATTAAACGGGATAGAGCCTACATTCAAAATATTGTATCTGGTAAACGTGGAGGAAGTATTTACCTTTCTAAACTGAAAGTGGTAAGAAAGTATTACGATACCATTTATGATATTTGCGTTGAAAATGACGAGTCTTACCTCATCAATGAAGACTACGTATCTCATAACACTCCTTATGGCGTCGGGAACTTCTTCCACGGTGCTTGGGTAGATGCTATAGCTGGTGGTAACCCGCTTAATCCCATCAGACTCTATTGGCAGATGCACCCTGATAGAGATCAGAAGTGGTATGAGGAGATGTCTACTGCTCTTGGTCCAAAGAGAACTGCTCAGGAGATTGATGGTGACTTCCTATCATCTGGTAATACAGTATTTGATTTAGTTGATATTAAGGCTATAGAAGAGTGCTTATCTGACTATCCCATTATCAATACACGTTTGAAAGGTCAGTATAAGGAATTCAATGAGCCTGATCCAAACAAAGAGTATTTCATTGGTGGTGACTGTGCAACTGGTAGAGGTACTGACTACTCAGCTTTTACTTGTATGGATAGAGATGGAGAAGAGTCTGCAGTATACAAGGGTAGAATACCTTTGAACAAATATGCTCGTTTACTTGGTGATATCGGAGAAAAGTATAACTTTGCTAAGCTAGCTCCAGAGACTAATGATGTTGGTATGGCTGTAACAACTATACTCCAAGATGAAGGTTATCCAAACCTATACTTCTATACTAAATTGTTAAGGAAGAAACGTCACAGTCGTCCAGAAGAAGAGAAGTTCCCGGGTTGGTTAACAACCGCAAAGAATAGGTCAGTAATTGTAGAGAATCTTGAAAAGGATATAAGAGAAAACAATGTAATCATAAAGGATCCATTCTTTGTTCAAGAAGCTTATACCTTCATATACGATGGTGCTGGGAGACCAATTGCAAGAGGTAAACATAGAATGAATACATCATCTATGGATATTGATTTGGAAGGTGAAACTTATTCTGATGATTCTATATTTGGGAAAGCTATAACCAACCATATAAGATGTAATAGTGCATCATCAACCGTGGTAGTTCCTCAATAGAACATAAACAATATTACATAACATGAAATTTAATCCCATAAGTTGGTTTACAAGGTCAAAGCCTAAAGAATCAAAGAACAAAGACGAAGGAAAGGGTTCTATAAGTCCAGGAAGAGTTTCCCAACCAGATGATGGTGTGGGGAATTCTGAGTTGATTACCACTCTTAATGGTATGACTAACTTAGTAACCCCGACGTTTAGAACTGAACTAATACCTATTATTCGAGATTTATATAAGGTGAATCCAGATGTTAGTATTGCATTGCAAGATATGTTTAAGCTATCTAACACTGGTCATACTATAGATTTCCCAAATAATACTCCAGAAGAGTCTACTAAGATGAGGAATCATCTTAGAGAAGTATCAAAGAAGTGGTCAAGATATACAGCTGGTATAGATGGATTGGTAAATAAGTTCATTGTTCAGCTTCTGGTTGGTGGTGCAATATCAGTAGAGGGTGTACCAAATAAAGAGTTAACTGGACTAGAGACAATACTCTTTATTAAACCAGAAACTATAAGGTTTAAGAGAGAGAACAATGGAGTATATCATCCATATCAGAGGAATCCAAGGATAGTAGATGGAGTAAAGGATACATTCATCAGACTTAATACAGAAACATATTGTTATGTTGGGATGTACAATGATACTGATGAACCGTATGGAGTACCTCCATTTATGTCTGCATTAGACTCTATAGCTGGTCAGCATACTATGAGAAAGAATTTCAAACATATCATGGAGATCATGGGTATGGTTGGATTCTTAGAGGCAAAGATGGCTAAACCTCCTCGTACTGCTGGTGAAAGTGAAAAAGCTTATCAAGGTCGTCTAAACAGTACACTCCGTAAGATGAAGACTAACATAGTTAGTGGTATGTCAGATGGAGTTGTAGTTGGTTATATAGATGATCATGAATTTGATCTTAAGTCTACTTCTGCTTCCATGCAGAATATAAATCTTCCATGGAATATGAACCAACAGTCTGTTGCTAATGGATTGGGGGTAAATGGTTCTATTATAGGTGTATCTGCATCACAAGCTGGTACTGAAGGAGGAGCTGGTATACAGCTATCAAAAATGATATCCCAGTTAAAGAATATCCAAACACTTGTAATATTTGTATTGGAATTCTTTTATTCTCTAGAACTGCGTCTGGCTGGATTTAATAACAAGGGAATAACAATTCAATTTGGAACTTCAACAGTTTCTGATGACATTAAGTTACAGCAAGCAAGGGAATATAGGGCTCGTGTAAATATAACACTTTATAATCAGGGTATCATAAGCCAGGATCAATTTGCACGTGATATGGGGTATGAAGCTCCAGATCAACCAGAACCACGTACAGTAGTAGATTCAGATGATTCATCTGGTACTGGTGATACAGATACTGGTAAAAAGAAAAAGGATAGAAAAGACGATAAAGAAAAGTCTGATCGTAAAGGTAGAGATAAAAATAATCCGAACCCAAGAAGAGGTGATCAAGATAGTAAACCGAGATAAATTATGCCAAAAAATCATCAAAACACCGATGTAATGGTGTTGAGTGCAGCACATAGCTTGATGGTATCAGATGTACCAGATATAGTTATAGACGCTCACTCTCTTTCTGAAAATTTTTACAAAGGAACTAGCAATTTTAGAGATGATCCTAAGAAGTCATTAGAAAGGTTCGGTATGTTTGGTGGAACTTTGAATGTAAATCAGTTCATGCCAAATGTAACTGCAGATATGCTGAAGCCAAAGGATAGTGACTTCATAGAACCTATGTTTAGAATGCTTTCTGCAGCTATAGTAGCTAAGAAGTATAACCCAACTGAATTTCCTGAGGATGTATTAAAAGAATCCATGCCATTATTAGTAGGTCAATCGGTAAATCTTGATCATGAGACTGATGTAGCTAATGCTATAGGATCAGTTAAATCCGTTGAGTGGCAAGATGCTTACAAAGATGAAAAGACTGGAGTAGTAATACCTGCTGGTATAAATGGTATAATGAAGATAGATGGATTATCTAATCCTCGTATAGCAAGAGGTATACAGATGGATCCACCATCTATACATTCAAATTCAGTAACTGTAGAGTTTGTATGGGAACCATCTCATAAATTCGAAGATATTAGTGAGTTTTACTATAGACTCGGTACATACACAGAAAATGGAGAACTAGTACGTAGGGTAGCTACCAAGATTATTTCTTACAAAGAGACATCTCTTGTATGGCATGGTGCTGATCCATTTGCTCAACTTCTTAAGAGCGGTAGGTTAAATAGCCCTGCTTATGCTGGTAGTCAGTATTATTCTTTCTCTGAAGAGAAGGCTGCCGAAGCAAACGACCCAGCAAAGAGGGTATCTCTATTCGACTTCAAGGTGCTTTCAGAAAAAGATATAAAGTACAATACCAGTAAATCTAATAATGAAAAGGGTGCCGGAAAGGGTAACCATAATAACCAAAATAATAAAACAAACATGGACAAAGAATTGCAGCAGATGCTTGCGAGCCTCTTTGGTGAAAATCTTTTGACCCTTTCTGAAGGTCAGGAAGTTTCGACAGAGCTGGCTCTCACCCAGATTAAAACTCTGGTACAGCAGAACAAGGACTTCGCTGATGCTGTGAAGGCGAAGGATGAGGAAATTGAAAAACTCACTGAGGAAAAGACTAATCTTGAAAAAGACCTCAATTCTTACAAGGAGGCTAAAGAGAATTGGGATTGCCACATTAAATCGTATCGTGAGGAAACGGTGGCAGCATATAAGAAAGTTTCTGGTGAGGATAAGGTAGACCAGAATATCCTGGCTTTACTGGAGAATGAAGGAACAACTCTGGAGACTCTCAAAGCTCTGCGTAAGACTTATGATGCACAGCTGGAAGAGAAATTCCCCATGCACTGCAATAATTGCGGTTCTCATGATGTTGGCCGAGCATCATCTATTAATCCCGAAGATGATGAGGAAAAGAATAAGGCACCGAAATCTACTCGTGATATAGCTTTAACTTTGGCAGATCGTAAACTTCGGGGAGAAAAGAAATAACAAACAACTAAAATATCAAGTTAAATTATGGCAGACTTACACAAAGTGGGTGGACGGACCACACAGGCTGTGATTTACAAAAGTGAATCGCACAAGCTTCATCAGGCATTTCCGGTAAAGAGTGGCGATACCATCGTTCAGGGTCAACCGGTAAAACTTAATGGCGATGGAACTATCTCTCCGTATACTGGGGCAGCTGGTGATATGTATCTCGGTATTGCTGTTAACTACAGTAAGTACCCTGCATATCCTGCAAATGCAGCTGGTGTAGAAGTAACTGTAATGGTAGAAGCCTTTGCAATTATACACGGTATAGCTAAGGCAGAGCTTACCACCACTGGTTATGTTAAGACCGATGGAACTTTGGATGAAAGCGGAACGTATACAAACTTCCAGCCCTCCGATGCAAATGCAGAGACTAAGTTCATAGCTATCAACGTAGCTGAGGTTGGTGATCTGATTCAAATACTGGTAAAATAACAGAAAATAACATTACTAAATATGGCAGAAAAAACCTTAACTCGGGAGCAGTACTTAAAGGAGCTTCCCGAAATTGTAAAGAACATGGATGGCTTCCGTCAGGGAAGCAACAAGAGTCTCCCAGTGGATATTCATCTGGGTGATATGCTCCAGGAGAAATACGGTCTCACTCAGGAGGATTATTTCAAGGCTATCGGTTTCAACCCGAAAGTTGATACGATGGAGAATATTTACTCCATGCCTAATCCTGAGCTGCGTTGGCTTGTTCCTGAGATTGTACGTGAGGCAATCTATCTTGGAATGCGTGAGGCACCTTTCTATCCGAACATCATTGCATCTGATCAGCCTATTAATGGGCTAACGGCTATCATGCCTCTGGTAAATATGTCGGATGCTAATCCTGCACGAGTTAACGAGGCAGAGACAATTCCTCTGGGTACTGTATCCTTCGGACAGAAGTCGGTAAACCTTTTCAAGATCGGTAAGGGATTCAAGGTAACCGATGAGGTACGTAGCTATGTATCCATGGATGTAATGGCCATCTTCCTTCGTGACTTCGGTGTTCAGCTTGGTTATGCAATGGATGCTCTGGCAATGGATGTACTCGTAAAGGGTAACAAACTTGATGGTTCTGAATCGGCTCCTGTTATCGGTGTAGGTAATACTCAGAATGGTATACAGTATCGTGACCTTCTCCGGGTATGGATTCGTGCATCTCGCCTTGGTCGTCGGTTCCGTACTATTATCGGTGGTGAAGAGCAGGCACTTAATCTGCTTGATCTGCCTGAATTCAAGTTACGTTCGTCGGGTACTACTGATGCTCGCTTGAACCTGAAGACTCCAGTTCCAAATTCGGCAGACTTCTATATTCACGGTGGAACTCCAGAAAATGAGGTAATGCTTGTAGATTCATCGGCTGCCATGGTTAAGTTGACTGCTAAGCAGCTTATGCTTGAGTCTGAACGTATAGTATCGAACCAGACAGAGGCTATTTATGCTTCGTTAACTACTGGTTTCTCGAAGATGTATCAGGATGCTTCTATCCTCATAGATGCAACTAAGGAATTCTCTACCAATGGATTCCCTGATTACATGGATGTAGATAATTACCTGAAAGGCATCCTCGAATAATTAAACCACTTAACAATATAAGGAGGGAGTATATACTCCCTCCTTTAATCCATTTAACTATGGCAAAATACATAAAACTTAATCCAAAGGCAAGTATCTTCTATGATCAGGCTTCTAAGATTAAGGTACTTCGCAAGGATGTTGTTGAGATAACCGAGAATCAGTTTAATTCCCGGGTAATCCGAGCAGCTATTGCAAATGGTTACCTTATAGAAGCTAAGGCAGAAGAAGTTAAAGTCAAGACAGAAGAAGTTAATCCTAAGAAGAAAGCTGATTCAAAGAAAGAAGTGGACACAGAAGCTCTTAAAGATAAGTTCATTGGTCTTATAGAGGCAGGCGAAGCTCCAGAAAAAATAAAGGATCAGTTCAATGGAGAAGAGCTGAAAGCTTTGGCTATCTCTTTAGATATTGAACCAGAAGATGGTGATACTAAGCTTGACTTGGTAAATGCCATTTTAGATGAGTTTAACAGCGGAGAAGACGAGTAATATATGAAAACGGTGGATTTTTTATCTACCGTAGTTGGACTAAATGCAAGGTTCAGGGCATTCGCTGATGAGCTACCTCATGATTTCACGGTAACATGGGTATTTGGTGATGGGAAGACAGAATCACATGTAGGTGTGGTAACTGCTTCCCATCTTTATGAAAATCCTGGCGACTATGTTGTCAAGGTAACAATAACAAATAACTATGGTGGAGAGAATCTTTCCAAAACCAATGTAATCGGAGTTAGTGATCAAGTAAATACCCAGTTGCCTGGCAGTATCTATGAGCTGATAGACACTTATATTCCTGAGGATATCTTCGGTAAGGTTTCTCTTAAAGAGAAGCAGCAATTCATTGAAAAATGGCAGCTGTATATTCAGCCGCTAGTAAATCATGAGATTCCAATAGAGGAATTTAATAATGAGTTGTATTATGAAGCTCTAGAAAACCAGCTAATTATGGAATTGGCAGCCTATGATTATATGGTTGTACAAATCTCATTAATGGTTGGTGCTACTGCAGAATCGGTTAAAGATAGTAACTCAACCTCTAGTTCTGAATCAGAATCTTCTGAATCAAGTAGAGGTTCAGGTGAGGTTAAACGAATACAAACAGGTCCAACTGAGGTAGAATTCTTCAACGATACAGACTCAGAATCTAAAACCTCATCCAATGTTATAAAAGCAATGCAACCAGGTGGAGTTATTGATATACTCAAACAAAACCTGTGTATGCTTGCTGAAAGACTTTCCATATATCTACCTATTTGCAGAACAGTGAAGAAGGTAGTAGTTCCAAAAGTAGTCAATCACCGGAGGCCAGGTCCATTAGATGGCCCAGACCCCGGCTTCCCAGTAAAGAAGTAGGGTATGGCACGAAGGAAAAGGATTACTAATGGAGTATGGGATAGATACAAAGCCATAGTAAATGACTTTGTTGAAGTGGATGCAGGGAAGCAACCTCTAATCTGGTTGAAGAGATTTGACCAGATGTTATCTTACGGTGAAGATACTGGAAACAACTATGAACCGTATCTATTGGATGGCTTAATCCAATATAACTACATAAGAACTTGGCCTTCATTAAAAGAAACCGTATCAGGTGAATTAGACGGTATCAATATTGTGCTATACGTAACCAAGAGGTCATTAGCAGAGAATGGACATTTAACCAAAGATGGTTACTGGGACTTTGACTGGGCACAGGATAAGTTTGTAATCAATGGTAAAGTATATTCTCCATCTGGTGATACTCAAGTTGCTCAAGCACATGATGAGGCTTTGTTATTCTTTGTAGTATTGAAGAGAGAGACTCCTGAAGAGACGAAAAAGATACTTAATTACATGGAAAATGTAGGCAAGTACCTTGAGTTGACCAAGTACATCCTTGAACTAAACGAAATGAATAATTACGAGGATGAAACTACCGTAAAGACGAATACTACATTTAGAGTTAGACCCAAATAAAAAAAAATGGCTGAAGTAAAACAGAACGGTGTAGTTGTTAGTCCTTCTACTGGTTCTGGTAATACCACTTTACAGGTAAAGGCAGAAGTTGCTAACCGTGGTAACCGTTTAGCTCAGACTGCCACTTTTGAAGTAGAGGGTTCCGGTGTAGCTGAGAAGAAGCAATTTGTTGCTAACCATCTCCCAGCTGCAGAGTTCATTGAGTTTGATAATGCTAGCCCAGCAGTTGATAAGGGTGGTGGTAGTGTAACATTAACTGGTAAATCCAATACTACCAAGATTACCTTTTCAAAAGGTGCTGGTGATGTCATAGGTGCAAATATTTCTGCAATCAAATTTACTGCAAACGGAGCTTCTGCAACTAGTGGTATTGCAATAACTGGTGACCCCGGTGCTAAAGCTAAGTACACTTTTAGTGTTACTTTGACTGCAGCAGCAAACGAAACAACTGAAGCCAGAATTCAGCAGATTATTGCTACTGCTGCTGGTGGACAGAAGGCTACGGCTACACTGAATCAGACTGCTGGTGATCCATTTATCGAAGTTACACCGACAGAGATCGATGTACCTCAGGATGGTTCTGCAGTTCAGGTTACGGTGGATACCAACACCACATTCACTGTTACTCCCAAATCGTAAAGATACGGAGTTTTGGTATAGTAGGGTGGGATATCTCTACTATACCCCAAATTTAATACTTAAAGTATGGCAAAAGTTACTATACCATGGGGTGATGGCTCGGGTGATAATTTTTACATAGATTATACCGGAGTTGAAGGGAGTTCAGAATCACTCATAACTTCTGATATTAACCAAACAGGAGTAGAAAGAAGAAAAACTTTAGTATTCAGAACTACAACTTCAAATGTAGTAACTGCATTACAAGCCGAGGCTTATTTAACCGTAATCCAAAAGACAGACAGTTTAGTAGTAGCTATGTTTAATAACACAGTTGCTACGTTCGGTACTTCAGAAGTTAAAGCTGGTTGGAGAGATACTAAAAACAATCAATAGATATGGCAAAGTTCGTAGACATTAATTCTCTCACTGAGAAGGTAAACCCCGACGGTAACGAACAGATTCAGGTATCTGATACACAGAAATTTGTGTGGAAGAATGTCCTTATGAATTCAGGAGGATTCATAGGGGCTATTCTGTCGTATGCTACCCAGTATGCGATGGGCAACACTACCGATAGACAAACCATCATTTCAATGCTGGGGCAGCTGTTCTACAATACCGGTTCCAGAGCCGATAGCTTTTTTCGGTTCGTCTGCGGGTCGGTAACTGTCCCGGGTGGTACGCCTAAACAGGAATATTTCGGGGTCGTCTTTTATGATGCCTATTACACGCGGACGTACGCTGTGTTCTTTGGTTTTGAGAATGGTGCTGTTCCAGTCACTTTTTTCCAGAGATCGGGAAATTACGTGACCGATTCTCCCGTAGACGATAACTTCATTACGAACGTAATAAACGGTACGGCGTGGACTAAACTCGGCACCCTTGATTTTACGGCTCTCCTTAAACAGACTTATGGAACCAATACGCAGTTTTTAGCTCCGGTACAAGGGAGCGAGGTATTGCTGACTACGACCATAGAGCGGATTTTGTATGCACTGGGTTTCCGCGGGGCGAACACCAATTTCCGTTTCTTGACGGGAGTAAACAATACGTCTGAAACATACTGGGGAGTCGCTTTTTACAATTCTGGACAGAGTAAGACGTTTACGGTGTTGTTCGGTATCGGAGGGAGTTCTATTCCAGTCGGTATGTACCAAAAAGCCGGTAATGTGACTACACAAAAATCAGTGGACAATGAGTTCATTCAGGATGTGCTGTCGACGTGGACTAAATCGTGGTCACTGAACCGTCAGGGAACTCAGGGAACAATTTATACGTCAGACGTAGTAGCGGGTGACTCCAAAAATCCTATAATTCCCGCTACTACATTCGCCCTGCCTAATGTATCTAATTCTAAATTGAATGCGCTTCTGAATCAGATTCTTTTTTGTACCGGCATTAGGGGCAGCGCACTCCACAGTAGAAATTTTCGTTTCATTAATGCTACCTATCGGATTCCCGATACAACGAATAGACAATGCCACTGGGGTGTGGCGTGGTACAATAGCTACCATGAGAGAACCTATTGCATGCTGGTGAATACGGAAAAAGCAGAGTCCCGGAATATCCAGATTTTTCAGAAACAGGGCGCTGGATTGTATGATGTTGCCAACGATGATGAATTTGTTCAGAAAGTGCTCTCTCTTAATACATGGTCTCTGGTAGTCAGTTTCGGGGGTACTTTACCTGCACAAAACGTAGTCGTAACTACTCCGACATTGTACGACGAGAACTCTGCACCAACAGTATATCCACAAGATCAGAACAATCTGCAACAATTAATTCAGTGGATACTGTATACATTAGGAGTAAGGTCTGACGTCAATGGGTTAGGACGAACCATGTTTATTGTTCACGGCAATGGTAACATTGGCATAATAACGTTGGATACCCAGAATACTGATAAGTATTACGCGCTTATATTCGGAGACGGGAAGTACCTGCACTCGTATAGTATCGAATCGACGGTAGTCGCAGAGTGGGTAGGTAATAACTCTTCTGATGTCGAGATTCTAAGTTCCATCTTGGAAAATGGAACATTAATTGGTTCTATCCCATTTGATATGAGTGTTTTCGCTACGAAAACATATGTAAAACCAAATGATGCCGTACTCACGGCTTTCCCATCTGGTTATAGAACAATTATACCAGGAGAAAACCTTACAACTAATTTAACATCTGGAACACTGAAAGTACAGGTTCCAAGTTTGTTGACTTTACAAGTAAAGAGTGGACCGTTCCGTGATGCAGTAATAGATGTTCCTTATGGTGTTACTGTACAGTTCGCAGATCAGGTGGAAATAGTATACAAAGCTGAAGGTGTTGATGGATTTACTGCTACATCTGGTCGTAAAGTGTATACTATACATTTCGTTCCTACTACGTCGTCGACTACTAATATAACATTCAGAGCATTTGTAAACGTGACAAACTATAAGTAGGATGCTTACTGCCTTTTTTGCTTCACAGAATGGTACAAATAAAACTGTGCCAAAAACTCTGACATATCAGTTTGAGAATAATTCTGGTATTGGATTATCCATAATATAGGGTAATCCAGAAAATCCACTTACTTCAAGAACTGTAAATGTACCTTTTAGTAATGATCCCTATGTAATTACTAGTAGGTTATCTGCTGAGGGGAATATAACCCCTATGATATCAGTTAAGTCAGAAAATAATTGGGTATTAAACATCAGAGTTTATTTGAGAAAGTATGGTACTGCTACTGATACATTCTTAGGTGGATTAAATATAGATAAAGATCATTTTGGTACTAACACAATAAGTGGTAGTATTAAAGTTAATTACGGTGATACCTTAATATACAGGATAGGTTTACTTGATGGTGTATTAACTTCTAAATCTGTTGCTAATACATTCCCAGACGGTTCTATTCAGAACCCGTATTGGGGATTCAGCTTAGAAGATTTATATACTACCAGCTTCATAGGTATGGAGTTAAGGAAAGGTGAACCATATCCCTATGATCTTGAGGTAAATCTAGGACCAAGTACAAAAGCTACTTTCGAGGATTGTAATGCAGTAGTAGAGTTCTATGAGAGATACAATGGTAAGATTGGAGAGGTAACATTCGATCCTGATACAGAAGAAAATATAGGTGATACTATAGTTGGTATGGATACCAACAAAAAAGTGGTTATGTATTTAAAGTATGTAACCAGTGCTAGTGTACAACCACCAACTCCTTCAAAAGTTGCCATAGATTTTACTGTGGGTATTTCTCCTCATTCTCCAGGTACAGAAACTACAATATTCATTTATAATAAGGCAAGAACTCAATTATTGAAAATTGTTACTTATGAAGATGGAGATGTAAGAGTTGGTTCTTCTACAAAATTTACTAATGTACCAAATAGTGATAACAATGTATACTACTTGGTTATCACTGGATCAGTAAATAGATCAGAGTTATTTAATTTCTACGATGGTGGAGTATACATTTTCTAAAACAAAAGCCTTATGAAAATATCAAAACTTGGATGGCTGTATGTAGCATTGCTAATAGCCTCAGTAATAATTTTCTCTTGTATTTGGAGATGGTTAGATAACGGTTTTGTAGCTATCTTGCTTATTATCTATCCGATAGTGTATTTCATTGCCGGATATTTTGCGCATTATCTCAAGATAAAAGCAAAGGCAGAATTAGAGGAGAAATAAGCAATGTCTAGTGTTTTAGAAGAGCATTCCCATAAAACTAAGTTAGGGAAGTTATTGCATATTCTAGTACATATCATTTTGTACATTTGGCAACTACCTCAAAATTTGGTAGGCTTAGTATATATGATTATACTAAGAGGAGAGAAAAGGATCCTTAAACAAAGAAGCACTGCTTTTTATGTAGCTCCTACAATGAATGGTGGTGTAAGTTTAGGAAACTATATCTTTCTTTCTAAATATTCAGGGTTAAAGGAACCTGCTTATGATCATGAGTTTGGTCATTGCATACAGTCTAGAATACTTGGGCCATTATATTTACCCATAATAGGATTGTGTAGTGGTTTACATTGCCTATTCCATAACAGGAATAATAACTACTACGAATTCTGGACAGAGAAATGGGCAAACAAATTAGGTGGAGTAGAGGGATATGCTGGAGAGTATCACTATCATAAGGATGGTGTAATTAGAACTGCATATACGGAACTGAAAGCTTTTTACGATAAACACTTTTAACAATGGCAAGAACGGTTAATATCACCCTACCTAAAATATCCGACTTGGTTCTTCAAGTAAAGCTAAACGGTGAATGGCAAACGGTTGAAGCTTTAGTAAGTAACCTTGGTCAAAGTATGCAAATAGGGTATGATATAGCCGTTGATAAGTTCTCAAGAACTTTACTATCAATCGTTAAAAAGTCATTAACCCTGGGTATACCTCCAGTTGGTGGTGGAGTAGTTTGGCAACCTTTATCTCAAGCTACTATAGAAAGATATGGACAACATCCTATTTATAACCTGACTGGCCTTTATTCTAGGTCAGTTGGGTTATATAGGTATAAATCAAAAGTTCTAATAGGATTGCCTATTGGAATCAGAAGATCCTCACAGAAGAAATTAACACTAAATCAGCTAGCCAAGATGTTGGAATTCGGTTCCAATGATGGTAGGATTCCTCCAAGGCCAGTATGGGCACCCTCTCTTAAAGCTGTTGGTGGTAAGAATAAGTTAAAGCAACTTATACTAACAGAGATACGTAGAGAACTTCAAAAATACGGTGTAAGACCCAATCAAGTAAAATGGTAAATTCTCAGGAAATTATAGAGAGGTCCATATACATGGCTCTATTGAATATGGCCATTGAATTGGGCTACACTATAAACCCAGAAGACTATCTCCCAACCAGTGCAGAAAATGCTGCAAGGTTTAAAGAAGACCTTAAAAAGATCATCGATGACAAGGGGTTCTATATAGGTATCTTTGGAGTGGGTAATAATCATTCCAGAGGTATAAAGGAAACTCCTCGAATAGTAGTTGATTCAGAAGGTTTCTATCCGGGAGACATAGGACTACCCAGGAAGATAGTAGAAAAGGAAGAGGGCATAGGTTACACAGCTACAGAGGTACCTTATGAAACTCTCTCACAATATATGAACATAAGATTGTGTGCTCTATCATCAGAACACATGAGATTGCTGCATCAAATTATGTTCTGGTCAGTACCTCAAAGAGGTTACTTAAAACCCTACGATGAACCTAAGTTTCTATTCACAGGAAATATATTCCTTAGGATAGTAAACTTTTACAATATGCCAGATCTGGATAATGGGTTAATGGAAAAAGTATACCAATTTGAAGTACAGGATTGCTTATTAGATAAAAATATTCAACCGGAGTTACTTACTCCAATACGAGATATTTCTGTTCTTCTAGAAAATGCCGATTATACATTAAAAGTACCATAATATGGACAAAAAATTAAAAATACTTTTGGATAAGGTTAAGGAGTCTGATCCTAACCTTAATACAATGGATAGAAATACCAGAATTAGAGCTGGGAATTATCAGTTCCCATTTTCTGGTCAACAAATGGATTATTTATTGCTTAATTTAGCTAAGAAATTATCCGGTGATGATATACTGATATTCTCTGATCCAAGTAATCCCCATACTGTATTAACAGAAATAACCAAATATCAGCTGGATGATCCATCTAAAATATATACTTCTTATGAAGTGGTATTTGGAACTTATATAGGCACACTAAGAATAGATTCTCAGGATACTGCTAGTGTATCTATATTACAGTCTGGTAAAATCCTTTATTGTAGTATGAATTTGACCAATGGTCAAGTAACATTAGAAAAGGAAATACAGCTGGATGATATAGATAAGGTTACTCATGAGGAACATATATTAACTCTTGAGATAGGTGATTCTGCCGAAGTTAGCGAAAGGAACTTAGAAAAGTTGAGAGCTAATGCTGGAGAACATTTCCTATGTAACCTTGATTATGGATACGGAGTAGGCAGGTGGAATCCAACTGATGGTGGTAGTTCAGTAATAATGACTTCTGAGGGTATAAAGACAAGTTGGGACTTAGCTCCTGACGGTTCTATATCCAAAATAGAAGACGAAATATTGCCAGATGTTCCTTACCGAGTAAGTGTACCAGGCACTTCTATAAATACAGTTGTTGATGAAGTGATAGGGTCACAAATAATCAAAGCTAGTGTACTGGTAATAGAAGGAGGATCTACTGGGCCGATATCTTATTTAAGATGTGTAGATTCTACAAGCAGTGTAATTCAATTCGCTTCTATAACTAAAGATCTAAGGTTATCTGTACTCTCATATGATGTATCTGCAAGAAATTTGACCCAGGCATTCGTAAATATAAACGAAGAGCCAGAAGGTATTGCTAATTCATTATATCAGTACCTTGGATTTACTGAGGAAGAGTTAACTGCAGAACAGTTTAAGAATGGATTGAAAAATGCCATATTAGCTTACAAAGACGGGCCAATTGCTTAATAACACTTTAATATAATTAAATATGCCACAGACTCCAAGAGTAAGGTTCAACTTTAAGAACCTGAACGTGCAATCGAGTGTGCCTCTGTTGGGCGTAGTCAACATGGTAGCTCGTACTACCAAGGGTCCGTTCGAAGACCCCAGTGATTTAATTTCAAGCCCATCTCAGTTCACTCGTATCTTTGGTTCGGAAATAGTTCCGGATGGTTCTGTATCGAACATAATGAAAGCCCTGGAAATGGGTGCAAAAGTTCGAGTATCCCGAGTAGCTGGTTCGGGGGCTAGTTATGGATGGGCAAAACCTATGACTGTAACTCCAGCAGCTGCAGCACTCAGTGCACCATCAACTTCAGTTCCAGGCGGTTCAGCAATTATATCCATAGTAATTTCTGATCCAAGTGGAGCAGAGAATAGCCTTACAATGAATATGGCTATTCGTACTCGGGAAGCAGGTTCTCCGGTACTTGATAATACTGGGGTAAATTTGAATCGTCCCTTCTACTTAAAATTGAATGTATCCACAGAGCCAACACTCCGTGCAAGTATCATTCAGTATGGGGCAAGAGATGAGGAAACTCAGATACCAACTTATGACAGTATCTTAAATGAGACACTGTTCTTCTCTGCTGTATCAGCAAATACAACTGATGGTGTAACTACTCCTTCTATCAATGTAAATACTTTACAGAATTTCTTGGATAATGCTCCAAACATTACGTTCGAGGCAATTCAGGGAAAAGAAGGTGATGGCCATGGAACTATGGAAACTCTGGCAACTGGTATACAGACCATGGAAGACATAGTTTCCATACTCCGTCAGTTCTCCAACTGGAATTCTACCGTTATGATCGGTAAGATTACTTCTGGAACCGTTGATGCTGATGAAGTAAGTGATACTAATGTATACATGGAATGCTCCGAGGGAACTGCTGGTACAAATCCGGGTAAGGATGAGTGGATCTCTGCTTACAATGCTAGCAAGGTTTACTATGAGGCATACTCTGTAGTACTCTCTCACATACATCAGCATCTGGATAGTTATATGGAGGTATATACTGAAGTAGCTAATGATGTACATACTACATTCGAGAATATGCTCTATGTAGAGGTACCAAAGTATGCAGCCGGAACCCGTACTCCTGCTACGGTTGATGAAACATTAACCGCTCTGAAGACTATGGTTCAGACCATTGGTCCTAAGAAGGAGGTAGCATACTTTGGAGGTGGTATCAAGTACTACAACGAAAATGGTTCTCTTCAGAAATGCGATGTATTGGGTTCTGTAGCTGGACTGGATGCAACTTGTGCTTCTACTTATGGACCATGGTATTCATTCTCTGGTATGAACCGTGGTGTAATTGCTTCGGCACTTGGACCAGTGATGAAGAACTTAGGAGGTCCTGCTGATATAGATACTCTTAATGAGTTTGCTAAGTGGTATATGAACTTGTTCGTAGTCAAAAATACTCGTACTCAGGGTCAGCGTACTATGCTTTGGCATGGCTTTACTTCTAATCCAGTAGATGACTCTGAGAAGTTCATTTCAATAGTACGTCTCAATCTCTACCTGAAAAAGAACCTTCGGCCAATTCTGGAGAGTTATATAGAAGAGCCTAATACCTTTGAAACGTGGAAGAGGATTTACTACGAAGCAAAGGATATCCTGGATGATCTTCAGACTCGTAATGCAATTACTTCTTATGAGTGGTTGGGAGATCAGGATGCCCAGAGCTATGAAGATCTTCAGGTTAATAATGAAGCAGATGTTCGTCAGGGTAAATACAAGGCTCAGCTGAAGTATAAGGAAATTGTTCCAATGCAGGATATAGAGATGGATGTTATCATAGATGTTTCGGTAAATAAGAGCACTGGTGAGATATCCATATCCGCACAGTAATAAACAAATAAATGATATAATACTATGGCAGGAGCTAAAGTAAAAAATCCGAGGAAGAAGTTCTTATGGCAAATTGTATTTGTCAAACATCCCATAAACGCATTCCTCTTTCAGAAGGTTGGTATACCAGAGGTAAGTATTGAACAAGTTTCACATGGTGATGTAAATTACGATGTAAAAACAGCTGGTAGAGTATCAGTTGGAAACTTAACAGCTTCCAAATTGGAAACTACTTCTGGGTCAGATACTTGGTTATGGGATTGGCTTATGTCAGTTCAGGATATGTTGCTTGGTGGGGGTTTAACTCCAAGCCAGTATAAGGAAACGGTACTCATCAATGAGCTGGCCGAGGATGGAGTATCTATCCTTAACTCCTGGACATGTACCGGAGTATGGCCTTGCAAGGTAAACGGACAGGACTTAGACCGAATGAGTTCGGATAACACTCTGGAGGATTTGGAGTTCTCAGTAGATACCTGCGAGAAGCTGTAATAGTGAATCACTAAGGGAGAGCTCAGCAATGAACTCTCCCTTTTTCGTTACAAAATACTATATTTTTCAGAATACTTAACAACTCAACACAATGGAAGATCAAACACTTTATGGTAAGAAACTTACCTTTAAACTACCAAGTGGTTATGAAGTAACCATACGGGAACAGAATGGAGAGGATGATGATATTCTCTCAAACCCAGTAGATGCAAAAACATTTATGAACATCTCTAAATTTATTGCTGGTATTGTAACAGATACCGATATTACGGCTACAAGATTACTCACAGCTGATGATGTTCAAAAAATGCCATCTCTTGATAGGTATACGATTATGATAAATTCTCGTATATTCTCTCTGGGAAAAACTCTTGAATTCAGGTATGACTGGGAAGGCCCAGCAGAGGGTCAAGTAAGAACCATTGATTATGAAGTAGATCTTAAAGAAGAGTTCCTTTTTGACTATGGTACAATTCCTACAATGCAGGAAATGGAAGCAAAACCGAATGCTATACCATTTTATCCAGTATCAAAACAGTCAAAGGGGATAACATTTACAACTAAGAGTGGTAAAGAACTTTGCTTTGATTTACTCAGTGCTGAAGGTGAGTCATACGTAATGAATTTACCAATGAACGAGAGAACTAAGAACCAGGAATTAATTGCTCGTAACCTTAAACTTAAAGTAGGTGAAAATTACGAGATCGTTAAAAACTTCAGAATGTTTTCCTCTCAGGATATGATGGATATTCGTTCCACTGTTAAAGGAATGGATCCAATATTCCCAGGAACTACTCAAATAGAGGACCCAGATACTGGTCAACGTATTATGGTACCAGTAATGGCAGTAGATAATTTTTTCTACCCACGGGAGAACTAGAAGATGTATATTTATATATTGTTAGAGCAAAGATTAGTATTGACTTTAACACTCTAGCAAAGCTCCCATGGCGGCGTAGGAAGAAATTTATAGAAGCTGCCGAAGCATATTACGAACAACTAAAAAAGGGGATGACCCATACATAGGGTCATCTCTCTTTTGTTCTATAAATCTGAAACTATATGGCTTTTACAAGTGGTAGTCCTTCTGCAGGACAACTAGAGATAGGTATAGCTCTTGTCTTACAAGATAGGTTTTCTAACCAAGCAAGAGAAGCCAGCTCTGTTATAAGAGGTTTACATCGGGATGCTAAGAATGCTGTACAGGCTAACTTAACCGCTGTTCAGGCATATACAAATATGTTTGGTGGTATAGCCAGTAATATAGTGTCTTCCTTAGCTACTACAATTACAACTGGAGCTGACTTCATCGATATGATGACTTCAGTGGGAGCTATCTCTGGAGCTACCAATGAACAGATGTCTGGATTATCAGAAACTGCCCAGACATTAGGTTTGAGGACCATGTTCATGTCAAGAGATATAGCTTCAGGTATGAAATACTTAGCAATGGCTGGTAATGATGCAAATCAGATACAGGAAATGATATCTGGTGCTGCAATGATGGCCAATGCTACAGGAATGGAATTGGGAGGTAAAGGAGGTACTGCAGACTTACTGACCAATATAATGAGAACCTTCGGATTGGAAGGTGAAAGAGCTGCTACATTAGTTGGTGACCAGCTTACTAAAGCTGCTATGGCATCTAATATGTCCATGACGGATTTGGCAGAATCTATCAAATATTCCGCAGCATCCATGGTAACTCTGAGACAACAGTTACCTCAAGTAGCTGCTATGATAGGTACCTTGGGTAATGCAGGTATACAAGGTTCTATGGCAGGTACTTCTATCAGAAATATGGCAGACTACTTAACTCAGTCCATAACCAATCCAAATTTCAAGGGAGCTAAAGCTTTAGCTAGACTGGGATTGAGTAAAAAAGATTTTGTTGATGCTACCGGAGATCTTCAAGATTTTGGTGTAATTCTTGGTAAAATAAATGAAGCTACTAAGAACTTATCAACTGTAGATCAGAATGCAGTATTAAAGAGTATCTTTGGTGTACGTGGTATGCGTGCTGCAGTTGCCATAATGAGAGATACTGAAGGATACTTTGATCTCCTTGATAAGATACAAAATCAATCTGCTGGATTTGCCGAAGGAGTAGTAGCAAAACGTATGGAAACTCTTGCAGGTAAGATTGATATAATTCAATCGGCTGCAGAGAACCTTATGACTACTTTTGCTGAAGCTATACAAAATAATCCTATCATTATGGGGTTCCTTGATATGGTAGGTTGGGCAATATCCCAAGTACGTGACTTAGTGGCAACTCCATTTGGACCTTGGATAGCTGGGTTAGCAAGTATAGGTGCTGGTGTATTATGGATTACCAATAAGATAGCTAACTGGAGAGCTAGATGGTTAATACTAAATGGTGATACTCAAGTGACCTTCAGATCAATGGTTAGATTATTGATTGGAGGTTGGTCACAAGCTACTATATCTGCCCAAGCTTACCTCAATATGGAGAGAGCTATCATTGCTCAACGTAAAGCTGGTATAGGAGCAAGTGCTACTATGGTTGCTGCAGAAGCTGGTTTACCAAGATATTACTATAATGGTAATATTCCAGCAAAAATGGGAGCCAATGGTAGGTATTATGCTAATACTGGTAGAGGAGCTTCTGGATGGACTCCAGTACCAGCAGCTATGGTAACTACAACTAATGCTGGTAGGATGACCAGAACTATCATGGGTACTGGTGCAGGAGCTGCAGCTGCTAATGCTGCTTCTCGGGGTGCATTGGTTTCTGTTGGTAGAGGACTGCTTGGATTTGGTTCTAGAATAGTAGGGTTATTTGGGGGTCCTTTGGGATTAGCCATAACCGGTATATCTATAGTTGGACCAATGATATACAGTGCTATCAAAAGTAATCAGGCTTCTAATGAAGAGAATACCAGAGCAACTAATGACCTTGCATCTGCCGTTAGGGCTAGCAAAGAGGGATATAATTTAAGAAAGGATAATCTACAAGAGTTAACCGTTCAAGAGATGAGGTGGTTAGTACAGACTCTAGGATTATATACTGAAAAGCTTAATCAAAGAGAGAATAAGGGCAATACCACTATCATTAACATAGACGGTAAAAAGGTATTTGAAGAATATCTCAACGAGAGAGATTCAGAAATAAATGTAGCTGCTGGAGTAAACTAAACAATTATGGCATCACTGATAGGAAAACCAGTTGGAAAAGTAGCTCAAGAAGTAGCTGATCTTGAGCAGGGGAGAATATTCCAATCCCCTCTAAATAAAGTATGGAGATCCCTGATACTAATAAACAGGGCTACTTCTCCAATGGCTAAAGCTGAGCCAGATGAAAAAAATAAAGAGTCTGATGCCATTAATGCTCATATAGCTAGAAATGGTTCATATTCTACAGCTCAATCTAAAAATCCTTGGTATAAAAATATCATAGAAGCTAAGAAATCAGGTGTAGACCCAGATAAAATATTAAAAGCTAAATCTATTGATTATACCTTAGCTAATAAGTTAACATCAGAACTTATAAAGAACGATATAGTAATAGCTAACTTAAATGTATCACCCGCAATTAGCTTAGTAATACAGAATCGTCCAGATAGGTTAAGGGTTGAACCCGCTGCTACTTGGGCAGCTGTTAAATCCATGGGTCGTAACAATCCATTCTATTTCTATACAGGTGGAGAAGATACCATAACCTTTGATATATCATGGTATTCAATAGATGCAGATCACAGGGATGATGTAGTCAATAAATGCAGGCTATTGGAATCATGGGCAAGAGCTGATGGGTATATATCTTCTCCCCCTACCTTAAGAATACAGTGGGGAAATTCTGGATTATTTGAAGATGACCTTTTCATATTGGCTTCAGCTCCATATGAGTTAACTAACTTTCAGAATGCTTCTCGTATGATGAGGAGATATGATAATGATCCAGATACTGGTCAGAGGATAACTAATACTGTTAGCCAACCATACGACCTTAAATTATTACCCAACTGTGCTACTCAAACTCTCACTTTCAAAAGGATAACTAAAAACAATAGAACCTGGGAAGAAATAATTCCATCTAGTAAATTGCAATATACGCCTGGAGTAATTCTTGATGGTGGGGAAGTAGATTCTCTAGAAAATACTGATACAGAGAGAATAGGCACACAAAACTAAATAATTATGGTAACTATTCCTGGAACAAGTCCCTATGATGATAGTTATGTAATAAAGTTCCCAGATGGAGATATCTCATTGGAAAGAAATATATTATCTATATCTACCGATTATCTAATACACACCGTACTTGAAGGAGAAACCATACAGAACATTGCCTTCAAGTACTATGGTGATTCTGGATTTTGGGGAGTGATTGCTGATGCCAATGATATACTCAATCCATTTGAGGACCTTCATGCAGATATGGAGTTAATCATACCAAACTATGGAGGATAGCAAACCGGTTCTCTTAAATGGTAATGGTACACCATATCTTGCAATATTCGATGGTGCAGGATCTCCAATAATGGATATCTTCAATGACCTGCCAATCGGTATGGAGGTAGAGAACTTTAATTACAAGTATACTGAAGGTAAAGGAGACAAAGGTAAGTTTACTATAGTAACTGACTTTGTGGATATAGTAGATCATCCATCTCTGCAATTCAAAATGCCCTTGAAAATACAGTGGGGGTGGATATTTAGTGATAGCTCTTTTAAGTCTAGTCCTGTAAGGCTAGTGAATATAAAAAGTCATCAGATAGAATTTACTCCAGATGGTGTAAGGTTTACAATAGAATTTGCCGATGCAAAGATGTTTTTGGAAGCTGAACCATCTAAATTTGTTGGAGATAAAACCGATTACTTGGAAGTATTCAATGAATTAGCTGTGGGTAATATGCCAACTACAGTAATTGATTATTCCGAGAAAGCTGGTGTACATTTGGAAATAAGAGATAATAATCCATGTGATGGCAAAACAGAGCAACGAGAAAAGTAAGCCTTGCTTACTTTGTTATACCAAGATACAAAATACTGAGGAAGTAGATGATGGATTGGTAGGGGTAAAGATACTTGATCTTAGTCCAAGTAATTTAGCTAAACCATATCAGAATCCTGAGAGATATAGTTTAAGACCAGTACCAGCTACTTATGCAGAAGGAACTGTTATAGTTGGGTCAGCAACATTCTTGAATAAATACTCTCAGTTAGTGGGTATAGCCAAGTCAATGACTGGCGGACCAAACTTTGTGGATACTCGGGATAATAAGATAGAGATACATAACGGTAAGCAATCTGGTAAAACCGTATTTGCTTATACTTATGCTGGTGGTACTGGTGAACTATTGGAATTCAGAGTTCAAACCAAATATGTTCAAAGTATAGAGGCTGGTAAAGCTTCAAGTGTGGATCCAGATACTAAAACGGTAGAAACTGATTTAGTTCAATGTGTACCTACAAATGATGATCCATGTAAGCCGGATGCTTATGTAAGGTGGAATAAAGCTACTCCACTATTGATACAGAGAGATGTAACCAGGATGTCTAAAATAAAGGGATCTCTTGAAACATTATCTTCTGTATGTCGTAAATTAAATACGGTTAAAACTACACGTACTGTATACAACTCAGTAGAGGATGCTAAGCAGCAAATAGCCTCAAATCCCTCACTAACTGAAGAAGAGGTTAAAGCATACAATTCTCAGATAGAGTCAGAATGGAGAACTTATTTGAGGAAATTAGATGAATATGAGAAAGCTTTATTAGACTTCAATAATAAGGTAAGACAAGGTATAAAGGTAGATGAAGAAGATGCTCCTAAATTACCTATTCCACCCGATGAAGTATCTTATTTTGTCATAAAGAGGAAGGTATTGATACAAGTAGATCCATTACAATATGCTCCAAAGGATAGTAAAGCTTATTGGCAAAATAGATGGAGACAAGGTTATAATGCTCTTAAAAAGAACAAGGAGATAAACTTAGTCATTCAAGGATCTTCAGATGAAAGACCGTATGGAGATTATCCCTATGATTACCCTGGTTCAGATCGTTCAAAGGTACTAATAGAAATGGAATTAGAAGTACAAGTACCAGGTGTACGAGTAGTATCTGATCCATTGTTTGCTACCCTTGGAGAGTTTATGTCTAATGACATAATAGAATCAGTAAATAGCCAGATTAAATCCAAAGCTAAGTTTGTTGGTAACCCATCAATGGAGTCTTCTCAGATTATTGAGATCAAGAATGTTGGTGAAAAATATTCTGGTGATTGGTATGCTAAAGAAGTTGAACATAGCTTTGATACTGGGGGATATTTTACTGAGGTGACTTTTGAAAAGAAGTCAAGAAACTCCATAATCAATAAGATATCTACTTCTGTTAATATGCAAGAAGTATTCCAGAAATCTCATGATATAGCTAAAGAGTCTTATACTACCGATGCTTGGAAGATACCAAGTAAAATTAAGGCAGAAGCTAGGAAGCATAGGGCATCTATATGGGAAGAGGAGTATAATAGGACTGGAGATAAACCAAAGATTGGTACACAAATAGTTGTACGTCAAGATACAGATCCTCATAAATGGGAGATATTTGATGCTAGAACTGATTTTAGAGTAGATAGGGATATAAGCCCAAAAGAGCAATGAATTTATATGAACTAATTCAACAAAGGGGTATAGAGGCAATAGGTAGGTTCTATTCTACATATCGGGGAATTGTTATAACTAACTATGACCCAGACTCTCAGAATAAGGTATGTGTATACTTACCAAGTATATTGAGAGGAGTAGAAGTTTGGGCATACCCTAAACATCAACAAGGGGGTCCAGGATCTGGATTCAAATGGTTATCACCAAGGGAAGGTTCTATAGTATATGTAGAATTTGAGAACGGAGATCCAAGACACCCTCTATGGTCATATCATGGTTGGGCCATAGGTGAGATGCCTCCAGAATTGAATAAGCCCAATGTACTGGGATTTATAACCCCGAAAGGCAATAAAATTATACTGGATGAAAGTGATTCTGGAGTATTAACTGCAATAATTCAGCAAGATATAATTATTAAATCTCTAGACGGTAATATAAACGTCGATGCGAATAGTATTATAATGCAGGGTGGAGAAGTTGGTATTCCAGAATCTACCTCAACAGTAGAGAGACTAAACAAAATAGAGCAGGATATAAACAATCTTAAACAAGCTTTCACATCATGGACACCAACTCCTCAGGATGGTGGGGCTGCTCTAAAGACTGTTGTTGCATCTTGGTCTGGTAGTAAATTAACCGAGACTAAGGTGGAAGATATAGAAAGTGAAACTATTAAACAACCTAACTAATGGCAAACTATAATCAACTCAACACAATTGGTAGTGGGCCTTATTTTCCCATAAAGTTAGAACAATCAATAGGTAGTGATGGTAAACCAGAATATATAGAAACTGTAGTCAGATATAAAGTTACACATGATTTGGATTACTCTACCGATCTGAACATTATAGCTAATGGGAATTTTTTAGATGAGGTAGATACTTTAGATCAAGAATTCCTAAAATCTACCTATCCCGATGATGTGGTAGTTGGGGATAGAAAATCTCTTAAAAGTAATTCTATTGGTGGAGCTGCTATAGAGGGTTATTTACCATATTCTAATATTCCAACTTCTTTACAATTACAACTGGGTGGTATCAAGAATGATGGTAATAAATGGTGGTATGAATCAATAAAGACATTAAGTGGTTCTAATAACACTGCTTGTTCTTGCTGGACATTCTTTGTAAACAAAGACTGTAAATACATTAAAATAGAATTCGAATTAGAACCTCAAACTACATTCACTCATATGTCTATGAGAGTATATAGAATGAGTGAATATACTTATATATGGGATATACCATTGAATTCTAATAAAGGAGTGATCTGTGTAAAATTAGAGAAAAACCAAACAGTTTTACTATTCTTACCAGAAAATGAGGGTGATGTGCTTACTGGTACTAAGTCAGTGAATATGATAAGTTGTAAAGTATCATATACTAATGAATCAGTGCCTGGTATGGTATATACAACCGAAGAAACAGAAATAAAAAGAGTGCCTAAAATAGGATGGTATGTTCTAAATGGTGATATAGCTTTAATAAAGCAAAACTTAACAGCAATACTTACATATCAAATTGGTCAAAGATTTAGGCAAGAGGACTTTGGCTCTAGGACTTGGGAATGTTTAGAAGAGCCAAATACAAGTGCACTTAATCTGATGATTAAGAATTTTGTAAAAGATGGTATAGCTGCTTGGGAACCAAGAATCAAAGCCTTAAAAGTATTTGCTCTTAAACCCACAAAAGAGTCAATACGACTCCTGATATATTTCAAAGTACAGAACTCACAGAAAGTAGAAGAGTTTAACTTCCAATATAACTTAAACAACTTAACCACAGATGTCTACTAGCAATCCATGGCTTACCCCTTTTCAAAGGTCATACAATGACATAAAAGCCAAATTAATTCAATCTCTTAATGAAAGGGTTCCAGAGATTACTGATATGAGTGAAGGTAATATATTTATACTCACTTTATCCATATTTGCAGGTATTGCAGAAGTTATACACTACTATATAGATGGTATGGCAAGAGAAGCTTTCTTACCAACTTGTAGAAGGTATTCATCTCTATATAAACATGCCAAACTAGTGGACTACCATATAAAATCTGCTATACCATCTTCTGTAGACCTTACAGTATACATGCAGGATGGGACCTCATTTCCAGTAGATATCAATGTACCACAGAATACAGTATTTAATTCTAAGGATGGTAAACCTTGGATAACTACTAGAAATGTAACCATTGAAAAGGGAACATATACTTATAAAGTTCCTGTTGCACAGAAGGAGGCTGTAGCTGAGGTAGAATTGGGAACTTATACTTCTCATGATATAATCATAACCTTGGGTGATCTGCCAGCTGATAGGAAGTATGTAGAGGGATCAATGGTACTTACCATTGACGGTGAAGCTTGGACCTTGGTGGATACCTTTGCCTATTCTGGTCCTGGTGATAGGGTGTATAAGGTAGAATTGGATAGTACACTCCAACCGTATTTGGTATTCGGTGATGGTCAATTCGGTAGAAAACCAACCATCGGTTCTCAAATAAAAGGTCAGTACTACCTTACTTATGGTTCAAGTGGTAATATACCATCTAACCAATTTGATAAGGTACCAGAAGTAATGTCTGATGTAACTTCTGGTTTATCAATTACTAATACCATAGCTGCAACTGGTGGTTCTGACTATGAGGATTTTGATACTCTGAAGGAGCATATTCCACTCAGTATAAAGACTCTTGGAGTAGCCATTACAAAAGAGGATTACGAAGCAATAGCTATGCTCATAGACGGTGTAGATAAAGCCTACTGTAATTATATATGCGGTAAATATGTAGAAGTATATATTACCCCAGATGGTGGTTCAGAAGCTAGTACCGAACTTATCAACAATGTTAAGCAGAGGATGGAATCCTCAAAAGTACTGACTACTAGAGTAAGTGTATATTCTACACATGCAGCAAAGATATACTTATCTGCAACTATAACCGGTAAGAAGTCATTTAAGTCAATAGATATAAGCAATCAAGTTAAGAAAGCTTTACTTGATGCTTATAACTACCAGAGTTCTGGTATAAACAAATCGGTAAGGCAATCTGATTTATATGCTTTAATGGATAATCAACCAATGGTTGACTTCCTTACCATAACCGAGTTATACTTATTGCCGTACCCAATAGCTATAAATATAAATTCTCAGAATACCGAAGAGATAGTATCTGTACCAGCATTGAACATAACATATTTCAAAATGATATCGTTCAATACTGCAACTCCAGAGATTGACTATGAGAATTGCTATATTCAGACGGTAATAGAAGATGGCAATGCTTTCTATAGAATATTCACCAATAAGAACGTATCTGGTAATGCCTTATATACTGGTCAATATGGTAAACCAATAAATGTAAGCTTATACAAATCTAAGTTTACTATGACCATCAACTTACCAGTTGAAAATGCAAACTATGAAAATGGTACAGTATATCAGTTAACTACCCAACCAATGGGAAGCAATGGCAGACTGGTAGATCTTATACCTCATAACTATAATATACCAGTTATCAGTTCAGATAACATAACCTTAACAATCAATGAAGTGGTTTAATCCAGCGAAGACATTCTTCAGGGATTACATCTTCAGTAACCTTTTTGACCATTACTACAAAGCCAATGATACTTATCAAGATTCAGAAGGCAAGGGTATATTCGAAAGGTTCATAGATGTATGTTCTGGCTATTTCGATACTGAGGTAATGCCCGATATAGATAACTTCATGGAATGTCTGGATGTGGATAAAGCCAATCCTATATTCCTGAACTATCTATGGGAATACTTTGGGTTCATCCCTTATGCTTATGGCGTATTAACTAAGGGAGAGCCCTATACAGAGGAGAATCTAGAGAATTGGGTAAAAGAGGACAGGGGTTTTCCCACTGCTGATTGCCGGTTAGTTCTAAGATACGCCATATCACTGTATAAGATTAGGGGAACTAAAAAGTTTTACGAAATCTTAGGTAGATTTTATGGTGTAACTTTTAACCTTACAGAAGTAGAAGGCAGTACTAAAGCTGTAACTGGATTTTCTGGTGATGGGTCAGTAAAGTATGACAATGTTTCTTACTATGATACTCCATCAGCTACTTATGATACAGAGACAGATTGTTGGGAATGTGTTCCTATGATTTTAACTATCGGTATACCAAAAGGTCAATGGAATTTTATGACCAAGAAAGATCAAGAGATTCAGGAAAAACTTTTAGAAGAATGGAAGTCTATGAATCCCTATGCTACAGAAGAAGAGATTCAGCAAGCTAAGGAACAGATATATACTGAGCATCCATCAGATTATAGTGATAAGGTAAAAGAGACTTTGATAAACATAGTTAACAAATATCTGCCAGTAAATGTAAAGTACTTTGAACCAAATGATAGTTCAGTGGTATTTGAACAAACTTCTGCAGTAATTTATATCGTATAACATGCCACTGATCTCATTATTATTTGCAGCTGCCCAAGATCAAAAATTAGACAATGCAGTTCAATCTTTAACAAGGTCATCCATAGAGTTAGCGGAAGCAGCTTCTAACTACGGGGCATTAAAGGTAATCTTCGGTATCTTTATGGTATTAGTTCTAGTATTGGTAGTGATGTTTATGTATACCATCTGGAACTTAAACAAAAAGATATCTATAGTATCAGAGTCTTCTAGTAAGGTCACAGAATTCTTCGATGGAGCTGCTGATTCTACAATAGGTGTAACTGAGGCACAGATTCTTATACGAAGGGAATTCAATTGCCTTGGTCATATACTTAAGTATGCCATACTACGAATAAGACTCGAGAATAATATAGATAATAAAGAGTCAGTAATAAAGAAAGTAGACATATTAGTTAACAATGAGTATTCAGAACTATGTGGGCTTATGTCTAACTTTAATTGTGATGGCAAATCTCTTTCGACCATATTTGAACTTCAAGATAATGAAGCAATAAAAGATATGGTAATAGAACAAATATACATACCCAAGGATCAATTCTCCATTTCAAATATGGATCAATCAGTAAGTATGTATCTCAATGGATTGAAATTGATGTACCTTAAAAAATTATAACCATGGAACGAAAATTATTACCGATCATTGACTTTGCTCATGGGTCAGATGTACCTGGAAAACAATCACCAGATGGTAAACATAAAGAATATTTATGGAGTCGTAAAGTAGGTGGAATGCTAGCTGAACGTCTCAAGCAGGAGGGATTCAAGGTAGCATTCACTAATACCTCAGATAAAGAAATCGGGTTATCTAGAAGAAGAGAAATTGCAAATAATCTAGATACTCCACTTAGGGGAACTAAATTTCTGCTATCCCTCCATAATAATGCCACAGGCATGGGGAATGAATGGTGCACTGCAAGGGGATTTGAAATTTATACTACCAAGGGCCAGACTCGTTCTGATTTATTTGCTACAGTAATATTTGAGCAGCTTCAGGAAGACTTCCCGATTACCGATGGATATAAACACCGTATGGATAAATCAGATGGTGATCCAGATAAGGAAGCTAACTTTACTGTACTAATGGGAAATAATTACTGGGGAGTACTGCTTGAGTGGCTCTTCCAGGATAATCCAGATGATGTAGCTTTATTAGAGGATGATAATATAAACCATAAATTGGTTGAGTCTTTAACTAAGGCACTCATTTTCATAGACGAAAACTTGGATAAATTAAAACTGTAGAGATATGGCTAATAATGTAACCGTGGTTAATAACGGTGTAGTTCAACAGAGGTTCTATCAAGTATATGGTGACTTGATTGAATCCAAAGAAACCATGGAACCCATAGCTATTGCTCATGGTAATGGTCCTATATGTGGATTTGATATTGTAGATACTTCTACTGATCATGTAATAATCCGTGGTTCATGGGATCCCAATTTATCTAGCGATGGTATATCCGCTCCGCCAGTATTAAAGAAAGCTAATCGTAGAGTCATACTATCAGACGGGGAAAATAATGGTGGAAATGTAGTTAATGCCATAGTAACTAACGATGGGCTTATACACATATGTCCAGCTATTCTGGATTTTACTAATGTAAAGCCAACTGGTGGATGGTTTGATCTAAATAATCCAAACAGGTTTGTGGCTTTTGCCATGAAAGTAAGCCATACCTATACTCCAGTGGCAGATGCTAGTAACATTGGGGTTAGTGATTTTAGTATTACTTGGTTAACACTAGAAAAGAGTACTGGTGGTACTTATAGTCCAGCAGAGGTAGCCTCTTTAGACTTCTCATCCCTTGTAGGCACTATATTACCATCTGGTTGGATAAATAGGAATACTGATTCTTTAGTTGGTATATACATTGTAGGGTATGACCCAAGTTGGGGAGACAACGATGTATATGCCTCTTTCGGATATAAAATGGCTTTGGTATCATATGATGGTAAATGGCCAGTTAGTCCTTTCACAAACGGGTCATTTGATATCCTTTCACTTAATCAGAAAGTAAAGAATATACCAGTCATAGAGGAGGATGTTGATAGCCTGAAAGGATTGAACAGTATACTTCAGAATCAGGTGAATACTCTGGGTAAGGGTATAGAATGCGATTATGATTTGAATATACATGTTACAGATGAAGGAACTGGTAATGGTACAGTAAGTATTACTATAAAGAAGCTGGTGTATCTCGGAGTAAGCCTCTATGAAGGAGCTGGGAAAACCTTCACCAGTAATACCATGTATTTAAACAATATAAAGGCCATATACTTAGACATATTATCATCTGATACTAATCCAGATACTGGTTTACCTTCTATCTCTAAATGGGGATTAAGTCTTGGATTAAGTACTGTTAGGTTAACTAATCCAAGTGACATTAGGGGAGGCATATCTGGTGATTTTCAAGGAACTGGAGAATCTGGTTCTATATCAGCTGGTATTATATGCCTAATCAATAAGAATGGTCAAATGACTGACTATTATTATGACCTAGTAGGTAATGGTAAAAGTTCAAAAGTAGTAAAACCCTCTGATGATCCAAGTTATTATCTGGCATTGGTATTAAATAACTTCTTTAATAGGTTTGCTAATACCGCTGATGTATTGGATACATCATCAGAAAGGGATAAGAGATATACTAGAGTATTCATAGATACGAAGAGTGGAGGTTTAACTTCAAGTGATACTTGTGGAATAACTTTCAGATTGTACCCAACAGGTATAAACTTATCTTGGTATGTATACCTTAGTAACACTTCTTCCCCATATACACAAGGTACTTTCAGGTTAGATTTAAATTCTGAATTGGCTTTACATTTCAAGCCTTATGTATTAAAGAATCTATACGACTTCTATAAGAAGGTAACTGCTCAGGCATCTGGCGGGAAGTTGTTATTGCAAAGTATGCCATTGATGGTGAATACTACTCAAAGTGGAACAGAGCAAGAAGTAAATGGTCATATCTTTGTTTATTTACGAAATAATTCGTCTGATAATTTCTACTTAGAAGTAGTAGTGGGTACTATAAGTGGTTCATCTTCTGCTACCATAAGAAGTACTTATTTTGGTACTACATTTATCCCATTTATGTTGAATGATGTATGGGATTTATGTAATACTGGAGATGTATCAATTACTCCACATGTATAGATACATATTAAACACAAGCCATAGTTGAGTTGGTTAAGTGGGGCCGGGGTGGGGTTATATCTAATCCTGCTCTGGCTTTTTTATTGTCTAAGATCTACAGCAGCTTGTTCTAAAGTTTTCTGTATGTTCTTTCTCATCTGGGAGAACATATTTACTGCAAATTTATCTCTTGGCAACTCAAAGTAATCAATCAAGTGAAGGATAGATAACTTACCGTGTGATTCCTTTATTCTTGACTCAAACCATTTGGGGGGTTCAAGCTGTATCTTCATAACCAAATACTCATCAGGTGTAAGATGTTCTTTCATGTATTCATGGAATCTTTGTGATTGTTCTTCCTTGATACGAGTTTCTTCTGAGTCATCAAGTAATTCCTTGTTATTATCAAATAGGACTTCAAATGAAGTTAACTCCTGATTAAACTCTGCCTGTTTAGTATAGGCATTACGCAATAACTTACTCTTGAAAGTTTGAAGGGAAGATAAAAGAGTGGCCTTTAATCTTTCTTCATCATACTCACTTTGATATTTATTGAATACATACAAGAACTTATCCCAGAAAAAAGAGTTGATTATATCTGGTGTAACATTAAATCTTCTAGAATCTATTCCCCTTACTAATCTGCGGATTAATGGTTTACAGGTTTTATACAACCTATTAAACAAATCCTCATCATAAGGTTTTAATTCTGTTAACCGATGTAGTTCACTTCCGTTATTGCCCTTCATAGTAGTAAAGATTTTTTAACAATGCAAATATAATATAATAAGTAACAACTTGTATGAATTTATAAAAATTATTTCACCGTTTGTGTTGAAGTTAGTTCAAAGATGAGCTTCATGAACTATATCATCTAGCAGATACTATTGATAATACATCCTGAATATTATATAATATATGAAACAAAACAAGGTAAAGAAGAGGTTAAACTCATGTGATAAATTCACTTTTTCCATAGAGTTTCAATTAGAAGTATTAAGGTTTCTGATACAAGGCAAGGAATCTCTTTTATATATCTCAAAGATAAAGCCTGGGTATTTTACTCTGATAGAACATTCTATCTTAGTAGAAGCCTTGATCAAATTTGTTAAGAAGTATCAGAGAATCCCCAGTGAAGTTTTAATGATAGAACAGGTAAAGACTTTATTGGAAGGCAAGGATTATACAGATTTGGTTACAAAGGAAGATATCCCCAATATTCATAAGTTAATATATGAACTGTATAACAAGCCATTAAAGGATGTAGATATAGTTTTGGAAAACATACATAAGTTCATTGCCTATATAGAATTAAAGGCTTTGAATGAGAGTATGGATTTCTCAGATTATAACTCATACGAAACATATCAATTAAAGTTAACCAAGATTCTTCAAAATTCGAAACCCCAAAAAAAGGATGAACCTTTATTAATGGTTAGTGGAACTGCAATGCGTCAGCTTATGAGAAAGGTTGATCCAGATGTAGTTCCTACTCCATTTTGGCAATTGAATAAATTGGGTAATGGTGATGGGTATCCTAAGAATTCTTTATTTGTATTGATTGATCGACCCAAACGGAGAAAGACCTTTGCACTTATTAATATTGCAAGGGGTTATCTGGCAATGAAAAAGAATGTTCTGTACATTGATACAGAGAACGGTAAAAACCAGTTAATGGACCGTATGATTCAATCTACTCTTAATAAAACCAAGAGGGAGATGTTAACTGGTGATTACGATAAGATGGAGCAAAGACACATGCGTAAATATAAACGTTTAGGTGTAGAGTTTATAGTTGAGCGTGTACCAGCAACCATTGCTGATTGTAATACCATTAAGAATTTAGTTAGGAAGTTAGAATCAGAGAAAGGTATAAAGGTGCATGTCATCATGATTGACTATGCTGCAAAATTAGCCTCTATTTCAAGAGATAAGGATGATGTAGAACGTATTAACAATGTATATATAGATATAGATAATATGGGTGATGAACTTGGGCTAGATGCAATATGGACTGCCCAACACGTTACCCGAGAAGGTGCTAAGCATCAAGAAACAAGATACGAGGATAATGATATTGCTTCTGCTATATCTATTATAAGAAATGCAAAATGCGTAATGGGATTGAATTCTACACATGATGAGGAAGAACATAATATCATGAGAATGGAGGTTGTAGTCCAACGTGATGGAGTTCCAACTGGTAGAGTTATGTTTAACATGGATCCTGAAAGACAACGTATGAAAGAGTTTTCAAAGGAAGCAAGAGCTAAATACGATGAGTCCATGGGTAAACAAGTGGATGATATGCTTAAAAAGAAAAAGAAGGTAAGTAATCCTAATGCAGATCCAGAAAAGAGGAGTAAAACCTCAGGAGATATATAAAAGTTAAACCTTAAATAATTAAAATTGTATGGCACGTATTATTGATTGTATGGATTTGGCTAAGTTTGGAGAAGGTGTTACTTCTTGCCCAAACTGTCATAAAGTAGTAGCTTTCGACAAAAAGGAAGTATTCTTGGATTTAAGTTATGGACCAGGCCATGATGGAGAGGAAAGTATCAGATGTCCAGGTTGTAATACAGTACTGCATATGGGTGAGTTTCAAGCTACAGAGCACATGTAATTATGGATATAAGGTTACTTAAGATATTCCGGAGAAGAGCTTCAAAGGAAATCTGTATCAGGAGACAACCCGGTAAAAGATACGAGATAGTATGCCCAAAAGATGATGCTCATTCCTTGGGGTATTTTTTTAGAGAATGGGTACCCATAAGTCATCCAACAGCTTCAGTAACTTGGAGTATGGTTACTCCCAATGGTAAAGACTTTCATGATAGGTCATTGGGTTACAGGTCTGATTGTTGTGTACCATTTAAAAACACCTTCTTAAGACTAGAAGAAGCCGAGGAAGAGTTGGTAAAGATAAGAAGAGGTTACATAATTCATCACTTGGTTCCGGAATTATGTAAAAGATTACCAGTTAAATAACAACTACCCGGCTATGGTTAACATGGTCGGGTATTTTTGTTGATGATATGAAACTCAATAGCAATATCAAGGGTAAGATGCACCAATACTTTCTCAAGAAGATTGGAGCCTTCGACTATCGTAGAGGGTGGTTAAAAAGCGATTGTCCCTACTGTGGAGGAGAAAAGAAGTTTGGTATTAACCTTTCAAGTAATAGGTGTAATTGTTTTAAGTGTGGGGAGCATCCCTCCCCTATAAGCCTGATAATGTACCTGGAAAATGTAGACAGCTTCACAGAAGTATTATCTATACTAAACTCTGGAGATTATACGGGGTACGTATTTAAGGAAGAGAAAGTAGAACTAAAAGGTAGGAAAGAATTTTTTCTTCCCGAGGGATTTAAGAATATATACATGGGTACTTCTCTGTTGGCAAGATCAGCCAGGAATTACTTAAAGAAGAGAGGATTCGATGTTAATAAGTTAGCTCGAAAGGGGTGGGGTTATTGTAATTCTGGTAAGTACCTGGGTTATGTAATTATCCCATTTACGGAGCATGGGCAATTAACTTATTTCAATGCCAGATTATATATGGGCGCTGGCCCCAAATATAACAATCCAGAAGTAGATATAACAGGTTTGGGAAAGAGTTTTATTATTTATAATGCAGATGCTCTAGAAATATATAAAACAGTTTATATTTGTGAGGGTGCAATTAATGCAGAGACTATCGGAGAAAATGGGATTGCAACGGGAGGCAAGGCCATTTCAAGATATCAGGTGAATAGATTTATTAAAAGCCCAGTAGAAAAGTTTATTATATTAATTGACCCAGATGCTAAGGATAAGGCATTAGACCTGGCTTTCAAATTAGTACCCTTTAAAAAGGTAAAGGTGGTATTTCTACCTGATAATGAAGATGTGAATTCTTTGGGTAAGAGAAAGACTTTAGAATATGTACGAAAGACGACATATCAGACTTATCAAGAACTTTTAACTATAAAATCAGAACTAAAATTATAAATTATGGCACCCTTAATCTGGGTTATATCAGTGGTATTACTTTCATTTATTACACTTATTGTAACTACTTGGATATGCAATATAACAGACTCTTCAAATAGCCTTATTCATAATAACAAATACAACAAGTATAAGATTTATTATGATGCCTCATGTGACCTATATTATTGTAAGATGGTAACTAACTATCTGTTGGGTATTATACCTATTTGGAGGAAAGTCAAATATTCAGTACCATCTGGATTTGAAGATTCGGTTTATGAGGTATGGTATGAAGATAATTCTGAAATTATACGGCTTGAGATGAATAAAAGTTACACTGAATACTGTGAAAGAAATGATAAGTTAAAAGCTAAGGCAAGAGTAGTATATAAGAGTTATGAATAAGGTAAAGAGAGAACCGTCAATCCATATATCCAAATCTTTATTCCGTAAATTATGGAATGAAATGGGTGATAGGGTATCTGAGGAATTTGTGGATAAATTTTTTACAAGAGCCAGGCAATACTCTTTAGATCATAGATCAGTAATTGGGGATAATAAACCAGTAAGAAAAAAGGCTATCAGTAGAACTTCAAGTAGTATAGGAGATGCTAATTTATTAGCCGATATTATATACTCTACTAGAATACAACTAAAACATATAGGAGTAACTAAAATAAAGCAAACAGATTTACAATGGGCATCAATAAAAGAGTTGGTACCTGTTGTAAATGAGTTCTGTCAGAAGTATGGATTTGAACCTCGTCAAGGTTATATTGAATTTGTAACTACTGGCCTTAAACTCATGGCTCAAGCCAAGAGAGTTAATTATAACTTCTGTGCTAATTGGTTACATCAAAGAGTTAATTGGATAATTGAGATATATGATTCTGAGATAGAAGTTAAAGAGGATAAATATCCAGAATATACTAGAGAGGTATATGAGAACTATACCAAGGAAATTCTTGACAGAATAGGTATCAACAATACCTATGATAAGAATCCACAAGAATATGTATGGTTTGTGAGAGCAAGAAAACTTGCAGATGAGATAGGGGTTGACTATGAAACTTTTGTTCAGGCTCAATTCTATGCTCTTGAATTCTGTAATGGTATACCTAAGATAGAAGATTTATCAAATGATAAGGCTCGTCAAAGAGTAATTAATTATATGGCTAAATTTAACATTGTATCCCGACCCAAGTCTGAACATGTGGATTGGGATGCCTTTAAAAGATAGGATATGAAAAGATATGATCCCATGGTAGAAGCAGCTAAACCATTATTAGTGTTATATACTGTAGCTATAATAATTGGTTTGATATTGGGTATTATTTGTTGGATATTTGATATAAGGATATGATAACTATAACTATCAAGAACTGTAATGTTTGTGAGATTTCTGGTCCAGCTAAATTCACAAACAAATTATATGAGGCTTTCAGGATCAAGCATCCTGATGCCTGGCATATATTGATGTATAGCAGGGCAAAGAATTGGGATGGGTATGTAAAATATATCTCAAACTATGGTCAATTCAAGATAGGCCTACTGAATAAGGTTTATAATGAATGCTGTAAAATGGGACAAAAAGTAAAAATTATAGATAATAGACCCCCGTTAGGAATTAAACCAGTAATTCCAGATATACTGGGAGATAAAAATCTACGGGAAGTACAAAAAGAAGCTCTAGAAAAGATATTAAATAATCGTGTAGGGGATACTCCTTTCCTGATTTGTGCATCAGACCTGGCTGTAAATTTTGGTAAGACACTTATATTCTGTGGGTTACATCAAGCCTTCAATAGGAAATTGAAAACTGTGTTGTTATTAAACAGTGTAGATTTGTTTAAGCAATTCAAAAAGGAGATTCCAGAGTTGTTACCAGGTGAAAAGATTGCATTTATCCAAGGTAGTAAATGTAATGATTGGGGTAACTTCAATGTGTGCATGGTACAGTCATTATCGTCTAACATAAAACGGTACCAAAGATTCCTATCAGAAATTGATATGGTATTAATAGATGAGGCTGATGTCATAGATAACAAAACCTATAAAACCGTAATACAGCACTTATACAACTCTAGAATACGAATTGGATTGAGTGGTACAATTTATATGAGTGATCAGAAGAAGAAATTGATACATAACCTAAATATCATGTCTTTCATTGGTGATAAAGTTAACCAAGTAAAACTGGTTGATATGATAGAGAAAGGATATTCTACTCCAATTACCTGTAAACTAGTATATGCTCCCTTTAAGTATTCTAAAGAAGTTGACTATCCAACAGAATACAAAGAAGTGATATGTGATAACAAAGAAGCTTGGAAGTTTTCTCTTGATCGTACAAGATACAATCTGAAGAGAAAAAGATTGCCAGCTCTTATTGTATGTAAGTTCATTGACCATTGTGAAAATCTTTACAAGTATTACATTAAACATCTTGGAAATAATTACAGTATACAATATGTACATCACAAGACAAAAGGGCGTGATAAAATTCTACAAGATTTCAGGGAAGGGAAAATTGATGTGCTAATTGCTACTACAATCATTTCTAGAGGTCAAAATTTCCCTGAATTGAAATATCTTCAGAATACTGCATCAATGGATTCTAATGAAAAATCGATACAGATATTGGGACGTCTTGCAAGAACTCACATGAATAAGAAGAAGGCATATCTTGATGACCTTCAATTCCCTGGTCATTACCTTAAGAGGCATGGCAATCATAGAAAAACGTATTATCAGAAAGAAAATTTAAAGGTAATCAAGGTGGAGGGATAATACGCACGCGTATGCGTATATACTTACCTGTATATCTCTATTAGTATTTTAGTATACTAAAATACTAATAGAGGTTTATATAGCTAAAGCTATATAAACTTATACTTTCTATACTTACTTTAGTAAGTCTTTAAGCTAAAGCTTAATAATGCGCACGCACGCATAAGGGATTGCCTGAAAGTTAGTGCATATACTATTCTACATCAATGAAACAGAAAAACCTATTAACTATTGAATGATATTAAACACTCGAATATATGGCTAAGAAAAAGAAAGACAAACTTAAAGATGCCAGGGAAGAATTAGAATCAGGTGATATCCTTGAACCAATGGATATTTCTAAGTTGGGAACAAACGGAGATGTATGCTTTGGTAAGCATTATGATCTTTCAACCAAGGAATGCAAGATGTGCGGGGATTCCGAATTATGTTGTATCAAGTTCACAGCTCTCATGGGTAAAACCCGTAAGGAGTTGGAAGCAGATACTCAGTTTAAGGATTTGGAACCTTTGATTGATATGGAAGGTTGCAAGAAGTATTACCGTAAATTGGTAAGGGATAAACTTGGTAAGAGAGAAATACTTGATAAACTTCAGAGTAGGTTTGAATTATCACGTAAAGAAGCAAGAGACTTATACCGTAAATTTAACAGTAAATAACATGATTCAATTAGAGTTCACAAAGATTCGGGAGGTTAAATCCCCCAACCGAGCAAACGAAGGGGATGCAGGTTTAGATTTTTATGTACCTAAGTTATCAGAAAAGGATATACTTAGAGTAGGGGAAAAAGATTTACGTGATATGGTTGGTATCAACCGTAAGATGTATAGTAAAGGTTATATCAAGTTCAATGGTATGGGAACTGATGATCTTTATGTAATCATTAAACCTCATGGAAGATTGCTTATCCCATCAGGAATAAAGGTATTGATTAACCCAAAAGAATCCATGTTAATGGCAGCAAATAAGTCTGGGGTTGCTACCAAAGATGGATTAACATTCACTGCAGAAATTGTGGATAGTCCTTATACTGGTGAAATGCACATAGGTATACAAAATAATTCACCTGAAGAAGTATGGATACCTCTTCAACAGGATAAGAAGATAATGCAGTTCATACATGTTCCAATCCTACTTTCAAATCCCATAGAGATACCTAATGAGGAGTATGAAGAGAAAGCAAAGGACTGGGGAACAAGAGGAGACAAAGGATTTGGTGCACACGATAACAAATAAGAAGATGGACTCGAGGGACATAATTCAGGAACCTGGTATCATACCCGGTGATAAGTATTTGGAAGAGATATACTCTATGCAAAAAGAACTGTTATCTGGTTATATAGGCATAGAGGGATTACCACAATACCCAATAGACATAAATACTAAGGCATCACAATCCTTGTTGAAGGATTTCACTGCTAGAGTGGTAGAGGAATTATCAGAGGGATATGAATCATTCCAAGCTATCAGTGAAAGTATGAGTAAAAATCATTGGAAGTTAGCTAATGGTAATTGTGAAGACTCAATCTACATTGAATTGTTAAACAATCTTCAAAATGCCAATGAAGAGAATGCAGATGCAATACACTTCTTTGTAGAGTTGCTAATATATGCAAATGTAGGTCCAGATGACATTATGTCATATATGGAGAAGTATGCTAAGGATAATCACTTCAATAAGATTGAAATTGATAGTTTCAATGAAATGAGAGGTGATGTATTATATACTGCTCAGAATATGGGAGTGAAATGGTTGATGGATGAGGGTAATATTGATGTTACACTTAATCATCAAAAGATAGATCTCTTAAAGTGGTATGAGAATAAAGATAGTGAATCTTTCCCAGAATATAACACTAGCTTACTAGTTGGTGGTAGGATGTATAATTATGAGGATTATGAAATACAATACCCATACATCCTGTGGAAGATAACCCATCACCTTAACATTGCTCGTAACTTTTTGAAGAATAAGCCTTGGAAGCAATCTCAGGTAATGACTCAAGAGTTAAAGTACCAGGCTGAATTAGTGAAGGCATTCATATATTTCTGTGGATACCTTGGATGGATAGGTATGGATTCAAAGGAAGTATTCTATATCTACTTCAAGAAGAATCACGTTAATATGTTCCGTCAAAAGTCGAAGTATTAATATGAACATAGTAAAGAGCAATAGGCCAGTAGATGCTTGGGAGCAAATACTTGAAAATTTTTTGGTTAAGAAACCAGAATGGTTTGGTGATGGTGTTGGATATAACTTAACAGATTCACTGTTTACTTATGATTTAGTAGTAGAGATATCAGAAGCTAAGTTTGATCCAGGATTCGATTTTGGTAAGTTATTTGGATATACAGCTACTAAGTGGACTGGATTAATAACTAATTACCTTGATCTTGATATTCTTGATCAGGCAAAGTTAATGATAAGGAAGTTAGAGGAGAATAAGGCAGTAAATAGGAATTATCACATCGGTTTCCATTTTGCTGACAATCATGGCAGTGGAAAAGGATGCTTGGTTGGAGGTATATTCTCCCGTAAGATTGGGGTTGATAATCCTGAGGTAACAGTAATCATACGTTCATCCGAAGTAGTTACAAGGTTGCCAATAGACATGTTGCTGTTCTGTCGTATGGGACAGTACATTTATGGTCATGATAATTTTTCATTGAAGTTAGTTATCAAGGCTGCTTGGGCAAATGATACTACCATACTTCTATATCAGAATATAAAGGACTTAAAAGAGTTCTTGAAAGAAAACTGTAATGATGAGGCTCGTAGGAAAAAGATACGTAAGTCACTGAAAAAATTAATGACAAGTGATGAGGCTAGTTATAAAACCTATGGCAACAGTTTTAGAGCTTTCAAAGTACTTAGGAAAGATTTGGGATATAAGCAAAAATCAATGTTGGCCTCTGACTTAGAAATTGGAGATTGGGATGGAATTCCATTACCAGAGGTATGTCCATCAATTCTAAAGCGTAACATGATAAAGAAGACATATCTTAAGTTCACAGAGAAGTATGGCCTTAAACTAAAGTTGGAAGAGAATACAGAGAAGAAAAAGAAAAAGTTGATATCATTCTCTTCACCAGATGAAGATGATATGGATGATAACGAACCAATAGCTGAGACTAATGAGTAAGTTAAAAGTAAAGAATAACCTGTTAATGTTCCGAAATAGCATGAAAGCTTGGGAGGGGCTTAACAGGTTATTCTTATTCAATATTCCCGGTTTGGATATTGAAAGAATTGGTAAAGCTCAATATATAAATGATTTGGTTATTTATATTAAAGAACCTCTAGTAGACCCGGAATTTGATTTTGGAAGGCACTTTAATTATACATCTGCTAAATGGAAATCTTTGATAGCTAATTATATAGATGAGAATTCAATGATTGATCTGAGACAAGAAGTGGTGAGATCATTGAATTCAAGAAAGATTTTCAACATAGGGTATCAGTTTGATAATAAGCATGCACATGGAAAGAATTGTTTATTATCATTGACAGTATCAAAGAAAGCTGGTATGGATTATCCCATGATAACCGTATTCATGAGGGCTTCTGAAGTAACTAAAAGACTAATATGTGATCTTCTATTAATTCAGAGGATTGGTGAATATATATTTACTGGGGATAAATTCTGTATATCCATACATTTTAGTCAGATATTCAACGATGATACAGTATTATTAATGTATCATGCTCATGAAGACCTACTAAAACTTAGTGATAAGTTGGGTATATATGATGGTAATTGGTATGATAGGCTGAAGTATCTACTAAAAGTAGATCCCGATAAGATAAAGTATAAGGTACATAAAAGAGCATTGAAAGTACTTAGGCCAGAATTATTCAAATATCCAAAAACTCTGGCAAAAGATTGTACACTTGGTAATGAAGACTGGCTACCTTTCTAAGAAAGGGAAGTCTATTGAATTGCAAACATAAAAAAAATTATAACCATGAGAATATATTCAAATCCCTACGAATTGATGTCTGAGACTGCCCGTAATATATGGGAGATGGGTACAGAGGTAAAACCAAAAACTTACCAAAACAAAGTAATAGAAGGCAAAGATGAGTTCATAACTAAAGAGCTTATTTGTGAACAATATTGCTTAACTCACATGGATGATCCATCTCCATTATTTGTATTTACCAAATCTAAAGATTGGGCAGATGCCGAATTTAAAGAGAGAATTAGTGGAGTAATGGAAAATCCAGGTAAAGCTTGGGAATTACGTAAAGATATCTGGGAAGAGTTCTTAGTAAATGGGTTCTTTGATTATACCTATGCTGAACGTATGAATGAGACAGTTTCATATAAAGGCAAGGCATTTTCTAAAATAGAAGCAATTATAGAGTTGTTAAAAACAGACAACGATACTAGAAAAGCCATACTAAATATATATGGTGAGGATGGTTTTAATGAGGATTGTGATTCAAACTATCTTGGTGGTGAACATAGAATACCATGTTCAATGTATTATGATTTCCTTATCCGGGAGAATGCCAGAGGAGAAAAGCAATTAAATATTTGCTATCACCAAAGATCATCCGATTTTGTAACTCATTTCGGAAATGATGTATATTTGGCATGGAGACTGATGGAATATGTAGCTAGTGAAGTAGGAATTAAACCTGGATATTTATATCATACTATTGATAGTTTGCATAGCTATAAAAAAGATTGGGTTAAGCTTAAGACATCAATCCAAACTGAATTGAGATAACCTCATGGGTAATGGTATGATTTGAATGGTTTGTCTTTTCTGATTGAGATTAGTAGTAAAGAAATTACCATTACCCATATTTGGGCCCATAGCTCAGTTGGTAAGAGCAGCGGACTCATAATCCGAAGGTCGGGGGTTCAAACCCCTCTGGGCCCACCAAGGATTTTCTTATTTTGCGCGTAGACAACAGTCCTGGTAAATTCGGAGGTACTAGACAGTAGTGATACAGGCTGGTACCAATTACGGGAGTAGCACAGTCAGGTTAGTGTACTTGCTTTGGGAGCAAGGGGTCGCAGGTTCGAATCCTGTCTCCCGTACTAATTAATAAAAGCTCGGATGGAGAAATAGGTAAACTCATCAGATTTAAGCTCTGACGGTCATTGACCTTGCGGGTTCGACTCCCGCTCCGAGTACATAGTATCAAATACTCTTGTCTTATGAATGATGTTATAATTACCATGGCTGGAAAGGGTACAAGAACAAATAAAGAAGTACCCAAACAATTCTTAAAAGTATCACAAGATAAATACCTATTTGAAATATCATTAGATAAATTTATACGTACTGGATGCTATCGTAAGATAGTTCTTGTTGTGAATCCAGAGTATGTAGAGTGGGTAAAAAATAGAATATCTAATAACTATCCAGGTAAATTAGGCAGATTAATCACAGTAATACCAGGTGGTGATACTGCACAACACTCGAGAATCTTAGGATTTGAAAGCTTATTAACAGATGAGGAATCACTTTGGCCAAATACAGTTACTTTCCATGATGGTGTAAGAGTTGGTTTTGATGAAAATTTACTAACATTCATGATTAATAATTGTAGATTCAATGGAACTGCTTATGTACCGTATATTCCAGCAACTGGTACATTAAGATTAGATTCTGATAAGGTAGTATATACTAAGGATAAGTACATGAGGCTTCAGACTCCCATGGTATTTCCATTTTACCAATTCTATGGATGTTATAATAAGGCAAAAGATAAGGGTATAGAATACCAAACAGCTTCTGATTTGTATGAAGACAACGGTGGTTTAGTGAACTATGTAATGGGTAATAGATTGAACTTCAAGGTAACTTTCGCAGAAGATATTGATGTAGTAAGATTATTATACAATCATGAATAATATGAGTTATATTAGTAATCATATCCATAATGGTAATCTAATAAGCAACCTTAGGAGAGAAGTATGGGATATAGAACTAGATATGTTAGATCTAGTAGTTAATATATGTGACAAGATAGGAGTAAAATATTATCTTGATGCAGGTACACTATTAGGTGCAGTTAGACACCAAGGATTCATACCTTGGGATGATGATATCGATTTGGTAATGTTCAGAGATGAATATGATAAGTTTATATCATACTGTAGGGAAAATTTAGAATATCCATATTTCTTACAAGTACCAGATACTGATAGTTCTATCTATCAACATGCTAAGATAAGAAGGAGTGATACTACTGCTATATTGGAAAAGGATTTAGAGGCTAATTGGGATTTTAATCAAGGCATATTCATAGATATATTCCCATTAGATAGAGTTCCAGAAGATAAGGGGAAAAGGGGAAGATTTCTATATGAATTGCAATTAATTAAACTAGAACTCTTCTTTTTAAAGAATAGGAGCTGGAAATTTGCTAATATTCCCCTTGAAAGGGAAAGAATGAATTACCTTAAAAACCTTTATGAAAAGAATAGGAAAAGGTATAATAACACTCAAGAGAATTGTTGGGCAACATTAGCTTTTCCTGAACATAACAATATCATAAAGAATATTGATTTTTACAAGAACCAATATCCGGATGTATTCTTAACATTTGAAGGTAGAGATTTGAGAGTACCGAATATTTACCATGGAGTATTGGAAGACATATATGGAGAGGATTACTTAACTCTCAAGAAATATCCTGGATTACATGGTAGGATATTGGTGAATACTCATAAAACATATAAAAACAATATGGAAGACTTTCAAATATTGAAGTAGGTTATAGACAGTATACCGTAAAAAGTATACTGTCTTATTGTCGAATAAGCTAAAGAATCTCAACAGAGTTATGGTTTATTAAATAACTATTGAATACTGCAATATTTAATAATATTATAGATGGAGTCAAGATATGCCATAATTAAGAGTTTTTCACAGGTTAAGAAACTTGTGAAAGCTTGTCTGAAGACAGGTATAGCTTCAATTGACTATGAGACCAATGCTGAAGGCATATACAATAAAACATTCAGACCAACCATTCTATCAGTAACTTTTCAGGTTGGTTCTGGAGTATCTATTCCATTATGTCATCATGAATATGATAACCCTCATTGGAAAAAATGGCTTCTATACTTTGGTAGAAAAGTAGTTGAGAATCCAAAAGTAACCAAAGTAGGTTGGAATCTGAAGTTTGACCTTCAGATATTTGAGTTGTATGGTATATATGTAAGAGGTACAGTATTAGATGGTATGTTAATGAAGTACCTCTTAAATGAAGAGAGACCGAATGACCTTAAATCGATGGTTCGTAGGTATTTACCAGAACACGGGGATTATGAGAAGGCAGATAAGTTTGATAAGATACCATGGGATAAAAAGCCATTAGAACAACTTTGCAAATATGGATGTCAGGATACAGATTATACCTTACGATTATCTATGTTCTTTGAGAACAAATTGATAGAAATAGGTATGTATCCTTTATTAAGGCATTTGATAATGCCAGCTTCCAGGGTATTGCAGCATGCAGAAAAAACAGGATTATACCTTGATAGGAAGTTCAATCAAGAATTACTTGAATCTTACAAACCCAAGATTGATCAAGCAACTTCGAATTGTTTGAATCTTCCCCGAGTAAAAAGATTCTCTAGATGGCTTATCCAAGAAAGAATAAGCAAATACATTTCTTCAATTGAAAGAGAACTTGAAGATTTGGATTATAGTGATCCAAAAGATGCAAGGAAGATAGCTAGCAGGGAACAAAAAATATCCAATATAAGAGCTGGTGTATTTACAACAAAGAAGGAATTGGAATTAACTAGAGAAATAAATCTTGGTAGTCCAATTGACTTGCCAATGTTGTTATACTCCGAAAAGGGATTTAAATTTCCCATTATAAAATATACAAAGGATAAGAATACAAATCGTGATACTGATAAGCCAAGTACGGATGAGGATACATTGGTAGAGCTACGGTTGTCAATTAAAAATCCCGAAAGTCATAAAGCAATATTCTTGGATAATCTTCTTAGTTTAAGAGGATTGAAGAAGATGTACACTACATATATAGAAGGGTGGCATGATAAAGTACAGGATGATAGTAAATTACATGGTAGATTTTTGATACACGGAACAACAAGTGGTAGATTATCATCTCAAGAACCAAACTTACAACAAATACCAAAAACTTCTGTAGACCCAAATATAAAGAAGCAGTTAGTAGCCCCAAAGGGGAAGTTATATATGGCACTCGACTACTCTCAAGCAGAGTTGAGAATCATGGCTCACCTTTCTGGGGATGAAACGTATCTCGAGGCTTTTGCAAAAGGTCAAGATCCTCACCTTGCTATTGCAGCAAAGAAGTACGGGGTATCATATGAGGAAGCATATAAAGCTTACAGTGATGAACAACATCCAGATTATAAGCTTTGGAAAAATAGGAGAAAACAAGCAAAGCAGATTTGTTTTGGTATTATCTACGGTATTCAAAAGAAGCTACTTGCAGTTAAACTATCAGATCCAAAAGCTGGTATTATTGTAACACCAGATGAAGCTCAACAACAGCTAGATGAATTCTTCCATGAACATCCTAAGATAAAGAAGTTCATGATTCATCAAGAAAAGGTATTGATTAAACATGGGTATATTAAATCTCTGTTTGGTAGGAAGAGAAGATTACCCCAAGTATATTCTGATAATGAACAAGAGGCAGCATACGCAGTAAGATTATCAGTTAACATGCCATGTCAATCAGCTGCATCTGATATGAACTTATTCGCTTCAATTTTAAACTACTGGAAGATGAGGCAAGGTAAGTTGCCATTTATGCAAGAAACCTGCAATGTTCATGATGCTACCTATTACTTGGTTAGACCAGAATATATAAATACTTGGGTAGTACATGAGATATGGGAAACTTGCCGTAACCCAAATACTAAGGAATACTTCAACTTCCAGATAGACGACGTGAATATGTCAATGGATTTCGTTATTGGTCGTTCAATGGCAGAAGAATTACCTTTTATTCCGGGATATGATTATAGGAAAATGTTAGAGCCTGATTTCGACCCAGAAAAATATTTGGAAGAACACCGTAAGTTTAAGGGTATAGAGATTGAAGATTATCCTAAACTATATCCTGAGGAAATAGAGAGGAATAAAAGAGAGTTTAGAAAGAGGATATATGAAAGCTAATATACTTTACTTTGATTGTTACCATATTACCAGAGAAGGTGATGTATATTCTAAGTACAAGGATAAAGTTACCTGGAAAAAGATGGCTAAAAGAAAGAAAAACAATGGCTATCTAATAGTAAGTTTAAGAGACAACTATGGTATCAAATACACTTTCAATATACATAGGTTAGTAGCTGAAACTTATATTCCTAATCCTCATAATAAACCATGTGTAGGACATAAAGATAATAATCGGGAAAATAATAGAGTAGAGAATTTATACTGGTGTACTCATAAAGAGAATACTCAACAGTGTATTAAAGATGGTAGATTCAATATACCAAACCTTAAGTTGAGTGAGGAGTCTATAAATGAAATGATAAGAGATTATGAGAACGGAATGACAAATACTAAAATAAAGGCCAAATATAACATAGGTATTATGACCATGTATAAATACTTCAATGAACGAGGTGTTGTATGGAAAAAAAGCAAAAGATAGTACGTCTATCTCAGATCAAGAAGAATACACTGAAGATTCTGTTTCAGGGTAAGACTTATGAGATTGATTTAGACCAGGAACTCATGATTGATGAGAACCTGGTCAATCAGTCTTTACGTAGAAGTCCATCCAATTACGCTTTATTGGTAATGGTAAGGGATAGGCTTATATATAAAAGGGATAAACTTGAAAAGGCGAAAGACCAAGCATATAGTAAGGCATGGCTTTATTATAAAGAATCTGGTAATGTAAACAATGATGCTGCTGCTCACAAAGCCGAGAATAATAAGGCATACCAAGGAGCCTTGAAAAGGTATATGAAGGCAGAATATAATGCTAATAAGTTTATAAGTATTTGCAAAGCTTATGAGTCAAGGGAAAACATATTGAGAACTGTATCAGCTAACTTACGTAAACAACAGTAATTATGTCAAAAGTAGAATTGAACCTTCTTTCAGTAGAAGAGGCAAAATGGTTAAATGAAAAACTGAAGGGTGTAGGAACACCCACAGGTGGAAGGGTATTGATTGTATCTCCAAAGGTAACTTCTGAAACTAAAACTCAGAGTGGTCTTTATATTCCACAGGATCATGATAAGGATACAGTACCACGTAAAGGAGTAGTGATTCAGGTTGGGTATATTACCAAAGAACAAGAGGTAGATTATCAAGGTCTTCAGGTAGGTTCAGTAGTAACTTATGGTCTGTATGCTGGTAAAGAATTAGATGTATTAGACCTTCCTAATCAGGTAACAACTATACTATCTTTGAATGAGATACTTTATATAGAAACCAATAAATAAAGCTATGAAAGAGAAAACTAAAAAGAGTTCAAGTAGTGTAATGACTACTCGAGAGAAAATGCTCGCTAGAAAGAAGGATTTAGAAAAGCGAGGTGGAGGTGGAGGGATGATATATCCCAAAGAAGGGACAATACGAGTACGTATTAAATCGCGTGGTGCTGATGAGGAACTTGGTATAGAAGTTATTCAATTCTACCTTGGTCCAAAGGATGGTGGTATTATATCCCCGGCAACATTCGATGAACCATGTCCTTTCATGGAGAAATTCCAGGAACTTAAGAATTCGGATGATCCAGATGATAAAGCACTTGCATCAAAGTTAGTACCAAGAAGAAGGTATATCTTAGGGGTTATAGCTTATAAAGATACCAAGGGAAAAGAAGTAGATCCCGATAAGATAGATAAACCCATGATGGTACCACGTTCGGTATATCAGGATATCATTGACTTGTATCTGGATGAAGAGGATTGGGGTGATATGACTGATCCAATAGAGGGATACGATATTAAAATTACCAGAACTGGTTCTGGTAAGATGGATACTAGCTATTCTGTATCCCCATGTCAGAAATCCAAATTGGATAAGAAGTATCGAGAGGACGTAGATCTTGAGAAAGCCGTAAGAGCAAGTATCCTTCCATATGACAAATTGGAAGAGAAGTTAGCTGCATTCCTCAATGAGAGCGATGAAGACAGTGATATAGATGAAATGATGGCCCCTAAAAAATCAGGCAATAAAAGAAAGGGTCTAGCCGATAAAAAGAAGAAATATAAAGGTGATATCTAAAATCTCTAGATATATACCTAAATTCGGAGTGGAGTATAGTTTATTATACTCCACTCTTTTTATCTAATACTAAATAAGTATGGCAAGAAATGTAAAAGCCTCAAAGAAATCCGGAGGCAGAAAATTTAAGGTACCAACACAGAATGAGATATTAAAGAAGTATGGATCATCCCTACAATTTAAGGCTAGTACCATAAATCATCATGGGTTATGGATTCCATCAACATTCTTTGCTCTCAACTATCAGATGGGTGGTGGTGTACCATTCGGGAAGATAATAGAAATAATGGGAGAGGAATCTTCGGGTAAATCTTTAATAGCCTATAACTTTGCATATGCTACTCAGCAACTAGGTGGTCATGTAATTTGGGTAGATGCAGAACAAGCCTGGATGAATTCATGGGCAGAAGAGAATGGATTGGATCCCGAAAGAGTTACAGTATTAAATGATACTCGTATAGAAACCATATCTGATGCAATAGCAGATTTAGCAATATATTGGAGATCAAAGTTAGTGAATAATGAACCTATTATAGTTGTGATAGATTCAATAGCTGCCCTTGATTCAATAGAAGCTATAGATGCAAAGATGGCTGATGGTAAAGCAGAAATGGGTAACCGAGCAAAGCAGATATACAAGATGTTCCGAATAAGGAATGAATTGTTTTATCGGTTGGGAGTAACCATGGTATGTATAAATCAGTTACGTAGTAAACTTGGAGCAGGGTTTGGTCAAGATACTAATACTACTCCCGGAGGTGCAGCTCTTAAGTTTTATGCTTCAATTAGGCTAGCATTCTTTTCAGGGAAGACTCTGAAGATTAAATATAAGGGTAAAGAAAGACGAGCAGGTAAGTATGTGACTGTTCAAATGAAAAAGAACAAGGTATCTCCCCCAAGAGAAACTATATCCAAAGCCCCGATTTACTTCAATCCAAAGTACCATGAAGTAGGATTTGACAGATATTTCTGGTTAGAAGAGTCATTAGAGGATGCTGGTGTAATTGAAAAGCTGAGTGGTGGTACTTATATGTTCGAGGGGAATAAGTTATGCCGTGGTGAGGATGCTTTCCATAGATTGATTGAAGAGGATGCAGACCTTCGAAAGAAACTTCTTAAGGCAGCAGGAATAAACACCATAGGAACTACTAAGCGTAAGCTGAAGAAGATTACACGAAATATGTTCCCTGTTGATGAAGATTTAGACTATGAATCTCAAATAGAATCAGATGATGCAGAAGAAGATGAACTCATTCCGGACGAGGGGTAGGAAGCCAAGAATGCTTATGGTAGTGGACGGTAGTAATCTTGCTCACCGTTCATACCATAAGTTTAAGAATCTTAAAGCTAATAATGGAGCTGGAACAGGATTAGTATATGGATTCTTAAGAATATTAGGTTCATACCTTGTAAGGTTTAAGCCAAGTCATGTGGTAATTACATTTGATACTCATAAAAGTAAATCATCAAACTTCCGTAATGACTTATTGGAGGGTTATAAAGCTCACCGAAGTAAGGTAAGTATGGATTATGAAGACTTCAATAAACAGTTATCTTTGTTGAGAAGGATTCTTAGATTACTGGGAGTTCAAATGATAATAGATAATAATGGGTTGGGACATGAATCAGATGATTATATTGCTTGGTTGGTAATAAACCATAAAGGCAAGTCATTGATAATATCATCAGATAAAGACTTCTGTCAATTGTTGGATAAGAAAGTAAAAATATTTAACCCAAGTAAGGAAACTCTGATACATCATCAGACTTGTAAGGAGATAATGGGATATTCGGCAGAAGAATGTGTTGACTACCTTATACTCAACGGTGATAAGTCAGATGACATACCAGGTTATTATGGTATGGGAGAAGTAAAGACTAGATCATTCCTGGATCAGTTTGGTAGTATAGCAGATTTTATTGATACAAGGGGAGCAGAATTCAAAGGTATAGAAAGAGATCAATTAGAAGAACTATACAAAAAGAATAAGTCTCTGATAGACTTGAGATCTGCTTTGAATCTGTATCCAATAAAGATAATCCCTTGGGTAAAAGGATGTACTAATAATATAAGGAAAGACAGGTTATTCATGGTATTAGATAAGTTTAACCTAAGATCTTTCAAGATACCAGATTTTTTAGAACCTTTCAAAAAACTACAGACTTATGTATCACGGTAAGTATCAAATTATGTTCACCGGTGTTTCTGGAGTAGGGAAAACTACTATAGCTAAGGAAATAGCAGAATTATTGAATATACCATTCATATCTGGGTCATATTCAGATTTAGTACCAGAAACAAAAGATATGCCACATGCTGATATGATTCAGCAAGATGCAAAGACGGTATTCATGCAAGATATGCAAGTATTGAATCTACGTAACAAAGCTTTCCGAATGGAAGATAACTTTGTAACAGATAGATCATACTTTGATTCTGCAGCATATTTCATTAATAAGTTATCCCATAGAATTGAAGAATGTGATCTAGATCATGCTATCAACTTATGTAGAATGTTACTTGGTAAACAGTGTACACATTTGATATTCATACCATTTTCAGAGAAATTCTTTAATGAGTGGGTAACCGAGAACAACGGTAAAAGAGTATTATCAAAGTACTATCAATACCAAGTATCCCAAATAATGTATGGTTTATTAAAAGTATGGGGATATACACCAGATTCAAAAGTATATCAACTTTGTAATGGAGTTCCAGATACTGGAGTGATGGATATAATGGGTTATAAGGTAAAAGTTCTCATACTTGATGAGATGAATCACGAAAAGAGAGAATACTTAATTAGGAAGTTTCTTCGGTTATGAAGGTAATAGGAATAGCATTTTCTGACTTGCACTTAGGAGAATATTCTAAGTTCAATGAAGATAACAAGAGGACCCTGAATCATATAAGGGTCCTCTATTTGATTAAAGACTTATGTATTAAGTATAAATGTCCAGCATTCTTTTGCGGGGATTTTATGCACCGTCCAGAATTTATAAGTACTTCACTGGATGAAATTATAATTGAACAGTTCGAAGAATTAAATAGGTGTGAAGAATTCAACATATATGGTATATCAGGGAATCATGATTTACAGAAGAGTAATACTATAGAGAGGAGATCATCATCGCATTGGGCAAATTTATGTCGTAGGTATTCATTCTTACACAATATAGATTTTTCATACCATGATTTTGGTAAGTTCAGAGTAGTAGGTATCCCATATATTGATCACAATAAAGGGTTGGATAGTTTGATAAAAGCTGAATTGAAAGGGGCTATGTTAAAGCCAACCATATTATTGTTACATACAGACTACCCAGGAGCTAAAGATACAGATAACACTGAAGTTGGAACAGTAGAGAATTTGAATGTAAACCTACTAACCAAATTCAAGTTAGTATTGATAGGTCATATACATAAACCTCAAAGGTTAGGGAAGAAAGTATACATGGTTGGGGCTCCTTTACAACAAAGAAGAACAGATCGTAATTGTAAACTTGGTTATTGGAAAATATATGAAGACTTCTCAATGGAATTCAAGCCATTCAAAGGCTTTCCTAAATTTGTGGATGTATCATCAGAAGATGAAATTATGGATGATGGTAATTACTATACGGTCATTGCTAGTAAGTCTAAAGTTATGGAAGTAGAAGATACCCCTCAAATAACCAGGGAACTTTCTAAGAAATCCATGGTAAGGAGGTATATGAAGGCAAAGGGGATAAAAGATAAGGAAAAAAAGACAACTCTGTTAAAGGTAATAAAGGAGGCAGAATGATACAGTTCGGTAATATCATAATAGAGGGTTTCTGTTCTATACCATATTTAGAATTAAATCTTGGTTCAAGGGGAATAACCATAATAAGGGGAGCTACTGGAGAAGGTAAGACTACAATCTTATCAGCTTTGGTATGGGCAGTATATGGTAAGAATATAAAAGGTAAGTCAGATGTTAATACTTGGGAGAAGTATAGACAAAAGAATTATCATGGTACTAAAGTAGAGGTATACTTTAGTAAAAGTGGTAAAATCCATAAGATAACACGTTGCCTTAAATATAAGGGTGAAGTAAATGGATCAAAAGGAAAAGACAGACTTATTTATGAGATAGATGCTATAGAGGTATCAGATAAAAATAAGAATGACATACAGGCGCTTATAGTAGCTGATTTAGGTATGTCTTATGACCTTTTCATGAATTCGATAATGTTTGGTCAGGGAATGAAAAGGTTGATACAAGAATCTTCCTCTGATAAGAAAGACTTATTCGAGGAGATATTTGAATTGGGGTATATCTCTAAGGCAAGGGAAATTGCCAAGGGATACTACACTAAATCATTAGAAGAGTATAATGATATCCATCAGAAATATTACTCGATCAAAGAAAAGATACAGTCAGTGCAAAGGATGCTTGATGACTTAAAAGAACAATCAAAACATATAAAGACTGATATCTCTTCAAAGATAAGGTCACTTGAAAAGAAGTTATCCATGCTAGCTAAGGCTAAAAAATCAAATGAGCTTAAGGATACAGTAACTCAGAAGAACCTAATTGAACAAAAGATACAAGAAGCAAAGGATTCTCAAAGGGAATTACTTAATAGAATAAATGATGCCAGAAGTAAAACTAAGGTATCTCTAGAAGAGTTTATTGGTATTATTATAAAGTTATTAAAGAAAGGGGATATTAAGAACTCTTTGAAACGTCTAATGGGTGTTAAAAAAGCATTCGGAGACATAGAGAAGTTTCAAGATAAATATTCCAAGATATCAGATAGCATATCAAGCTATCGTGATCAGTTAGAGGATATAAAAGATAAAGAATACGAATCAAAAAAGGTACAGAGAGATATAGACAATATAGAGGCTGAAATCAAAAACTTATCCTCAGAGAAAAAGACTGGTGTTAACGTAAGCCTTATTAAGAAGTATAAAGAACAATTATCTACCTTAACAGATAAGTTGTCTGATATAGAAAATCAGATGGAAGAAAAGAAGGTAGTGGTAGATAATTACAAATGGGTGATGGATGATCCACTTGGTAACAGGGGAATAAAGGCGTTCTTATTTGAAAGCTCATTAGATATATTGAATGAGACTCTTGATTCATACTCAGAAGTATTGGGGTTCAGTATATTGTTCTATGTGGATATACAAGGTGTGAAGAAAGACTTCAATACCCAAATCATAATGGATGGTATAGAAGTATCCTATGAAGAGTTATCTGGAGGCCAGCGACAATTGGTCAACTTAGCTATGGCTTTTGCCATGAATGAAGTGATGACTAAAGCTAAGGGTATAAATATAGCATTCTTGGATGAGGTATTTGAAAACCTTAGTTCAGAATATATTGATTTAGTGATAGGTTTAATACGAAAAATATACAGAGATAAAACCCTATACTTAATCTCACATCAAGAATCACTTCCAATACCAAATGCCAGGGTGCTTACTGTGACCAGAGAGATGGGCCTTTCACAATACCAATAATGACTATTGGTCATAAAGGTATAAAATCATGAGAAAGAACAGTAAAAGCAAAGGTAATCGATTTGAAAGATCTGTTTGCAAGGCATTCCAAAATTGGTCAGGATATGAATTTTCTAGAACTCCAGCTAGTGGTGGATTAAGATGGAAAAAAGCAGATAATATATCTTCTGATGTAGTATGTTCTGATCCAAGGCATGCAAAAAGATTTTCTTTATCAGTAGAGTGTAAGAGTTATCAGGATATAAAATTTGAGCATTTACTACTGGGTATAAAAAGTTGTAAAATAAATAGCTTTTGGACTCAAGCTAATAGAGATGCAGAAAGGGCTAAGAAGATACCAGTACTTATTATGAGGTATAATTCTATGCCAAAGGGAGAAGCTTTCTTTATGGTAAATAAAGAAGTGGATTCTTTTTTGAAGGATCAATCACCAGAAATTTCTCGAATGGAAATAAGTACTCCAAAGATACATGTTTTTGTTTATATGTTTAAGGAAGTACAGAGGTTGATAAACTATGGAGATTTACATAAGTATGTACGCAAATTATTAAAGTAATATGAAAACCCCCTACGTATACTGCATATTTAGGCTTGATAGGAAGTTCTATAAGAGAATAAACTCCGACTTAAAGAATAGGGGGTATAAAAACGTGAAGGCCATTATCCCCATTATCAGTGTATTAAAGAAATCACGTAAAGGTAGCAATGAGTACGAAGATGTACCATTATTATTCAATTACGGTTTCATTCGTATGAAACCGGAGAAAGCCTTCGATAGATATTACTTAAATAAGCTCAAGAAGGATATACCAGGAATACTTTCATTTTTAAAGTCATTAGACTACAGACCCAAAAGAAAAAGGCTGAGAGTAGATAATGCAGAGGACTTTGATGATTACTCAGTAGTAGCTACCATAACCAGAGAAGAGGTAAAGAAATACAAAAGGATGTCAAAAGCCAATAAGATATTCTCGGCTGATGACATAACAAGAGTAGCTATTGGAGATTATGTAATACTTAGAGGATACCCATTCGAAGGGATTCCAGCAATACTGTTGGAAAATAACCTAAATACTAAGATGATGTTAGTTAGGTTATACCCAGAAATGGATGGTAGTCTGGAAATAGAGGTACCAAGAGAAAATGTATTATACTCTGCATATCATGAGTCAGATGAATATAAGCTATATTCTGCAGACTATGATGTAGATTTATCTCAGATTCCAGATGGTAGTACTGAAGAGATTCTAATGAACAAACAATACTAATATGGAAAGACATCAAGAATTAGCCTGGGATTGTTTGACAGATCCAGAGAAAAATAGCCTAATGTTTATTCAGGGCAAGGGGTTATCTACTTGGGAAGCTGGAGAGATTCTAAAGATGCCCCATTATAAGTATTTAGAATTAAAGGCCAGGGCAGAGAAATTCTTTAAGCTATTCTCTGACTACTTCGAATTGCATCCTTCACTGGTAAACCCAAAATCACCAATAGAGCCAAGGTTCAGGGATTACTTATTTGGAGCAATGATCAAAAGGTTATCAAAAGAGGAAGCTAAGATACATTCTGGTGATTCATCATGGTTGTTAACTTCTATAACCAATCCAAGAATCATAAGCAATATGAAGAGGTTGAAAGAATCAGAGAATAAGTGGGATAAAGACCTTTATGCTCTGATTCTTGAGTTTGATAGGTGGAATAATTACAGAATACTACCAAGAATACTGCAAGCTCCCACTGCATACAAAAGAAGATCGACCAAGAAGGATAAGGTATATTTATCATACCTTCATAGAATACCAGATTTCAAGATAAGGCAATTGATAACTGAGTATTGGAAAAATGGTCCATCAAGTAGAAGGTATTTTACAGCTATAGTTTCAGATGAACTTTTTCCAGAAGAAGGGTATGGTGTAATGCCCATAAAAAAATCTGATGATGTTATTAAGGCTATAACAGATTTAAGGATATACATATTCGAAAGTCAAACTATTGCAGATACTTTCGGGTTTTTGGTGACAAGATACTTTGAAAAAACTGTTGATAGTAAAGGTGGATTGAAGTTCTGGAAAGAGTACAGAGAAATAATCCAGAAATCTATTAACTACAAATCAATAAATAACATGGATTTTACATGTGAGACTCTAGATACTGCCTATAAATTACACAGGAAGAGGAATCTAGTATCAAACTCTTAGAATTTTTATACAGATATTTTGTAACTTCGATAAATTTGTTTATATTTGCAATGAAGAAATAAAAATATAATTTTATACTTATATAGATATGCGCAAAGGAAAGAAAAAGGACAAAAGGCCCTTAAAACTAAACAAAGAGAAGATCAAGGTAATGGGTAGTGGGTTAGAAAATATGACCTACAAGGATATGAAGAGAAGGGCAGTTTCTCTTGGTATGCCATTCCCAGATGCTTGTTCTGCAGACTACAATGGGTTGGCTTCATATATTCATCATTCGAATAATAAGCCAGACAATTCCCTCATTGATGAATATGACAAGTGGATGGATAATCAACTTGAATTAGCAGGTTATGATAAAGATGATCCAATGAGAAGTTATCAACTTAATCTCGGATTTATCAGTGAGGATACTGTAACAAAGCAGAAGAAGACAAAGAGAATCAAAGGGTTAGAGAAACCAAAGAAACCTAAGAAAGAAAAGGATGATAACGGTCTTTGGAAAGGAACTAAGAAATCATATGTTTTTGAGCTAACATATAAAGAATTACCAATAGATCGTATTATCAGAAGAGTACAAAAGAAATTCCCGGATGCTAAAGAAAAGTCCATTCAGCAATGGTATAGGGCAGCACTACGTAAACAAAAGAAAGAATAGGTATATATGCCAAGAATATGGTATTTTCATAGTCATGACGATTTTGAGGAAGCTTGTTATAAGCTTGGTATACCATGGGTACCACCTGTTATAATAAATAACTCCAGTATATATTTTAAGCAGCTGTGGCTGAGAAAAGTACTTATGGGTAAGATAAAGATCCATAAGTATAGGCAAAGAGATAAACGTTTTCTAGACAGATACAAAGAATGTATTAAAGAAGCTACAGTAGTAAATGGAGCAATAGATCCTGATTCATTACCGCCAGATGTAAGAGCTTATTACTTCGAGAAAAAGAGAAGAGCTGATTTTCATAGGAGACACGGTAAGTTAATAAGGGAGATGGATGTTAAGATATATCTCCATAAATGGTATCCATGGTCTTATAATTACAAGGGGGAACCAGCGGTAGTATTACAAGGATTTTATTCATTAAAGGCTGCTAGACAAAGGTTCTTAATTTATTATGGTAGAGAAAATCTAAGATCAGTTCATTGGATAAAAGGAAAGACTGCCTTAGAAAAGAAATTTGTAATAGGTAAATCCCTTTTGATAGGTGGAAAACGTAAAAAGCCGATTTCTAAGATATTGCTTACTGAGGCATATAGAAATGCCAAATCTAGTGCTCAAAGAACTCTTGGTGAAAGACTTGCTAGAAAGAAAAGACTTAGTTCACAACAAAAAGAGAAATACTTTATAAATCTGGTAGAGAAGTTTAATTATGGAGCAAAAGAATATAGAACTTTACTCAAAGCTGTTCCAGAAAAGCTTGTTAAGCTATCGAAGGCTAAAGAGACTGAGTCTAAAAGAAAGAAAACTCTTTACAAAGAAGAGTGATTTTGGATGGGGTCAAATAAAAGTAGCTCTTGCATATAAATCCATAACTAAACGGTCTACCATAAGTTCTATCAGATGGACCAGAAGACATTGGGATGAATATAAAAAGGCAGTATCCCAAAGACTGGGTGATATGCCCCAAGTAAGGAGACTCCTAAAAGAAGAGTTTATTCTCAAAGAACTATTAATTCAAGGATTTGTTCCAATGTCGGAGTTTCCTATGAAAATGAAAACAGGATGGTATGCTTATTTAGTAACTAACCGAAAAGTATGTGGGGATTACTATATATATCCTGAACATTTTGCTCATGATTATATGGCATATAAAAAAGGTTATAGGGATATTCATATTGCTCTAAATTCAGGTATAGGACAAGAAGGATATACTAGAATATATTACACTGCATATAAAAATGGAATAGCAAAATGACGGTAGTAAAAAAGAAAGAGCCTGAAAATCCATGGGATGGTATAAAGCTCATAGTAGGGGTTAAAAAGTATTATACAGAAACAGATAAGGCAGTTGATGATAATTTTACTCAAGAAGGTGAACCTTTTGAGGTAAAAGGTCAAAATGAATTCACCCAAAAGTTGGAGGATATTAGAGATAAAAATGTATTCTTGAAAGCTATAGCAGTCCAAGAAAATAAAGAGATATATACTCAAAAGTTTATTACAAAACTATAATCAATCAAACAGTTTTCAAACAACTTTTTAATTAATTCAATTATGGCAAAGAAAAAAGCTGCAGCAGCAAAAGAGGTAGAACGCAAGGTTCTTTCTAATGGTGTAATTCTCATCAAGTATGATGACGGTTCCTATGCACTTCTGACTCCTATTTCGGCTGAAGATTCTGAAGATGTATTTGGCGGAGAAGCTGAGGAATCTGATGACGATGATTCGGATGAAGATGAGGAAGAAGGTGATGATGATGACGAAGAGGATGAAGATGAAGACAATTCTGATGATGACGAAGAGGATGAAGATGAAGATGACTCAGACGATGAGGAATCTGATGACGATGATGAAGTAACTCCCGAGGATCTGGCCGAAATGGATTTTGAGGCTCTTGAAGATCTTTGCGATGACAAGGAACTCGAAACAGATCCTGATGAGTTTGATGAAGAGGATGTAGAGAAACTTCGTAAGGCAGTAGCTAAGGAGTTGGGTATTGCTTTGCCCAAGGCAAAGGCTGCTTCTAAGAAAGACACTAAGAAAAAGAAGAAGTAAAGGTAATTCCGACTATAACCAAATCCAAGGGAACTTCAAGTTACAATATAGTTAAATTTCATAGGTGATAATAGGCAATAAACTTGAAGTTCCCTTTTTCAAAGAAACCCATAAAATAAATTAAAGATATGGCAACTAAGAAAAAGGCAGTAGAAGCAAAGGCTGCAAAAACTAAGACTAAGAAAAGCGGTAAGAAGGAATTGACCGCAGAGGAGAAGAAGGCCAAACGTGAGGCCATGAAGGAGCGACTCAAGAACCGGGCACCTGGTCAGCGACCCAACAGCAAGCAGTGCGATATTATCGACCTTGGTGGTGGTAACGTAGTAAAGACCTTTGCCATGAACGTACGTAAGTACGGTGTCCTCATTACGTCGGTAGTAACCGATAAGGATGGTAAGGTAATTGCTGTCTCGAATGAGACCATACCTGGCGTATCGGTTAAGTCCAAGAAGGAGCACGGGAACCTTGTTCCTAAGATGCCCGGTATGGGTAAGAAAGGCAAGGAAGCCGAGGAAATCGTGGACGATGAGGATGATGAAGATGAGGAGTAGGCTTTATGCCAAATAACCGATTCTGACTTCAGTTTTTGAGTCATGCAGGGGAGGTCATCCAAGTAGCCTGGGTGAACCTCCCCATTTTGTATAGAAATATATGCAAGAAGACGACGATATTATATACCTGGCATTATGTAATCAATTGCAATCATACCAGCTGTTGCTAGAGGAAGAAAAAGATCTTTCCAAAGAAAATAGAATGATGGCGGAATATATTATCTCTAGAACATTGCATTTGATTGAAATATATGCCCAGAAAATAGGAAGTGATACCTCTATTCAAAAACCAAAATGGGACAATTTAACTCGTCAGTAAAGGGGCTGATCTATCGTATAAAGGACCTGAGTAAGTTAATTCAGGATATAGATATAAGGTTATCAATACCAGGATTATCACCTGGAAAAAAGCAAGCCTTAATAAAGGATAGAACCTTAAAATTAGGCAAGGTGAAGTCACTAGTGAAGAGGATAGGAGATCTAACAAATGGTAATATAATAACTATAACCTTTGAAGATAAGAACACTAGTGATAGATTCAGGATAGTATATACCAACATATCTCAAGAGGATGCCATTGTTCACCTTAAATTAATGGCTAGTTTACAAAAGAGAGAAATAATTATCTCAGAGGTAAAGGAAGTGCAAACCAAAAACTCCTTGACTAAACTATAATCATGTAAAGGTAATCAAAACTCATTTTAATCAACTCAACTACAATGGCAAAAGAAGTTAGTAAGAATGACCTGGCTGCTCGTAAAGCACGCAAGGCTCAGAAGGAAATGCTGGCCTACATGGAAGAGAACAATCTTGATCCTAAAAAAGATTGGACAGGCCACAAGAAACATGGTAAGAAAATCCAGGCTTGGATTGATATCATTAACCTGGGAAACAAAAAGGCTCGTGAATTGAACGAGGAGAAGGCAATTGAGAGACACGAAAAACGGAAGAGTAAAAAGCCCGAAGTTCATCCCAAGAAAGAGAAGGTAACTAGCACTCCTAATGCTTATGACTACCCGAAGGTTGATGGCAAGGAAATGACTTCTGATCAGAAAAAGAAGTATCGTCAGAAGATGCGTACTCTTCTGAAAACTATGTCTAAGGAAAAGGCAGAAGTGGAAGGAAAGAAGTATGCTGAAAATTTGGCAAAAGAAAAACCAGTTATTCCATTTAAGAGGAAAGAGGAGCCTGTAAAGGTGAAAAAGGTAGAAAAGAAGGCTTCAAAGGATAAGAAGAAAAAGAAGGCTAAGAAAGAGGAGGATTAATAGATTAGGCAATCTGTAAACCTCTAATGCCCCGGATCATACTCAGGTTCGGGGTTATTTGTTAGATATACCCATATAACACCACTGAATTTAATTTGCATATTATAATTAGAAATATTATATTTGCATAACGAATAAATTTAAAAGATGAAAATTAATCGAGGCTGTATCAGGTTAAAATTGCAAAGGCATTTATCTGCTCAGGATATCTGGAATCAAATTATGGATGTGCAGATTCAGGCGCTAGAATCCCTTTTAGAGGATAAAAGCTTAGATAAATGGAAAATTATATTCCCTTGTTATGGAACTTCTCTAGAATCAGTAGAATCATTGGCAAGGGAATATATAGAATCCTTTAAAAGGATGAAAGGAGATACCTTTAATAATAGGTATGATGATATTGAAAACATGCTAGTAAATGGACTAAACCAAAGATGGTTCAATACTATAATGAGTACATTATATATGATGGAAGAGGACTTAATGGAAATGAGTTCTGATTCAGTATTCATTTTATGGGATATTTTATTTACTTGCCAGGCATTGAGGAAAGAAAATAATGTAGTAGCTATGGGACTTAATATTTTCGAGCTTAAAGGACGATAACGATGAAAGAAGTATTTAATACCACAGGATCATCCAGAATTGAAAAGGTTATTTTTGACCTCGATAATAGGGATATAACCATAACTTTCAAGGGAAACAAGATATACAAATATGTCTCTGTATCTGAGTTTGATTTTAATACTTTCAAGGATGATATTGAAAATGGTTTATCAGTAGGCAAATCATTTGAAAGAAGGATTAGGAATAAATATGCAGGCCAAAAGCTATGAAAAGGTATTACACACCAGAAGGAGAACCAGATGAAGCAAAAACTTTATGGGAAGCCGTTAAAACTGGTATCATAGGAATATCGGCATTTAGTGTAATCTGCATACTATGGGATGGTCAAACAGTTCCCCCTACTCCTGATTCAGAACCTCATTGGAAAAACTGGGATAAATCTAGACATGTATCAGAAGTAAAAAGTTATGACTACGAAAATGGTATAATTCATTATAGAGATGAAGTTACAGGATATAGACCCAGGGAGTTCAATCTTCATGGGTCTCCCGGTAGTTATGGTTCTGGAATAACATTGCAAGTATCAGGAGCTTCAGTACATTTGGATATGGAAGTAGAAGAACTGATGGATCAACTAACAGAAGATGTAGATTTTTACGAATACTTTGAACGAAATATGGATTGATATGGCTGGTCTAATTAAATTCAGATTGAACAAGTATGTTAATGGCTATAGGCATAAAAGTATTTATGAATTCAAACCCCGAGCTATTATTAAGTTTGAAAGGGTTACAATTGGTCAAATAATTGATAATGAAGTCTACTTCTACATAAGGGTAAAACCAGGAGAATCAAAGCATGCCTGCTTGAATTATATTCCAATACTGTGGAAAACTTTTAGCAGTCATCTGGAAGCTAAAGATGCAGTAGTAAAACAAGCAGAATCTATTTGGGAATCATTAGACATTTTTCATCCGTTAAAGAAAGTTAAATCAACCTATGGATTATGGGAAAAGAAGTAAAGAAAACTAACAGCTGGGTATGGAAAAAGATATTCGGTATAACCCTATTAGGGTGGATGAATATCTTGATATTTCAATGGCTATTCATAAGGATATCATATCATTGGGTATATGTAGACCCTAAGAATGATGATGATGCTAGAACAGATGATTTTTGGGATGCAGAGAAACAGCAGTTTGTTGCAAAAACTTTCTACTACTATGCCATTATCGGGTGTATTATACCTCTAACTGGGTGGTGGGGAGACTATGTAATGCCGTTCAAATTCAAATGCCGTTTAACTAAAGTAAAAGAGTATTACGAATGAGTACAATAGAATTCAAATCAGCCTGTGCAGCACATAGAAAGTGTTGTCCATATAAGGCAACTGGTATGACAAAGTGTGGTGCCAATGAAAACATTACACCAGACGGTAAATGTACAAACAAAGAATGCCACTACATGAATCAGTTCAAAGCTATACTAAGAAAACTATCAGCTAGTAAGCCATGAACAGACCATTAAATAATTAGCAAAATAATTTGCAGGGGTTCATATTTATATCTATATTTGCATAAACAATAAAATTGATAAAAATATGTTAGTAAAGGAATTGATAAATGCTCTAATTTATTGTAACCCAGAAGCCATGATAAGATTACCTCAGATGGAATATGGAGATAGGCTTGAATGGTTTAATATAGAGGTTCATAATAATGTATTAGATGAGGATGCAGAAGAGGATGAATGTCCTGTATCCTGGGTAAACATAACTCGTATCAAGGAGTAAACCCAGAACACAACCACTAAGAAATTGATAAAATTATTTGCATGTATAAAAAATTACTTTTATATTTGCATTAGGAAATAAAAAAAATACTTTTAATTTATTGTATAACCTATTTAAAATTGTAAAGCCATGAAAAAGAACATCGAGGCTCAGGAAGTCAAAAAGATCAATTTGGTTGAAGGTATTAATAACCTTATCGAGGAAAAAGCCAAGAAGGTTGAAAAATCAAAGAAGGCTCTGAAGGCAAAACATTCAGAAAAGGAAATTAAGGATGAGGCCTCAGAGAAGAAGGTCAAGAAGACCAAAAAAGAAAAACTGGTTGATAAAACCAAGAAAAAGGTGGAAGCCAACCTCGTAGAAGAGGTAGTAACAAAAAGGGAAGTAAAGTATATTTATCCCGTAGACTGCGAAGACACTCTTTCAAGAAAGAAGTTCCGACAGCAGGTAAGAAATAAAATCCACCAACTGGAATTGGCAATGCTCAGAATCGAGAACCAAGATTCTAAAGAGTTCAAGAAAGCCAAGAAGGAGTATCTTGAATATAAGAATCAATTCGTAAAAGAATCAGTTGCAATCTAATCTTTCATAGTAGGAGAGGGGGACAGGGCTAATTATTAAGTCCTGTCCCCTTAGTATAATGATCATTTAATGTTATGAAAGATTATGATTGTTGGCTTACCAGAGAAAGCAATTCAGAAAGTAGATCATGAATTGTTAGAATTACATAAAGAAGTTCTAAGAGCATATCTTACACAGAGAAATCTGAAACATAGGCATCAGAAGAAGTTTTTTAGGCTATATGATTACTACATTACTGAGAAGAATATAAGGAGATTCTTCTTCCGTTCTGCTAAGTTATTCGTATATGCCTTGGTAACTAATCGGCTGGATGATATAGAAGACTATGTACCAATAAAAGAAAAAAAAATTAATGTTTCCAGAGAAAGTAAAAAGCGTAACGCTAGATAAATCAAGGATAACTTACTACCTTCAAACTACCAATATTGATAATATCTGTAATGAATTACCAGTAAACCCAGAGATATATAAGGTAGAAGATTTGGCATTTGACTGCAGTATAAGGTCTAGTCAGTATCTTCCAGATTATGCTATCAAGGGATATTTTAAGGTAGACGAAAATTTAAGGTATCCAGTATTTATAGAGAACACAAATGGGCCTCATTTATTATATATTACTGGGATGCCAAAGAATATATCGGTAGAAGAGAAGAATAAGTTCAGGTTTCAAAATCACATGTGGTTATCATACTGGGAAGATAACCTGGTAGGATATCTTTTTCAGGTAGTATCTAGAGAACAAGCATTAATATACTTAATAAATCAATAATTTGTAAATAATAAAACACTATGAAGACCAATGAGTATGTAAAACAGTTTAAGTTGGATAGAGAAAATTACAACTTCAACCGGAAAAAATTCATGGAGGCCTTTGGCCAGGAGTTTAAGGACCGTATTGAGGCAATGATAACTGCCTGCCAAAAAATGAAGGTTCAGTTCACATACGAAAAATTCCTTCATGCAGTAAAAGAACAGCAGGATAAATTCCGGAGTATTTCTGATAAGAAAGCTGGTGAGCCATTCTCTGAAAAGTTATTCTCTGCATTCTTTGCCTTACATGTAATTCCTATTAGAGCAAACCTTTTCCCCAATCTACATGCAGAATTGGAAGAGAAAAGGAAAAAGGCAAAACAAAAGCGAATGAAACCCATTTTGGAAGCAATAATAGCTTATGGAGCTGCACAAAGTATGGCTAGAAAACAAAAGCAAATGAAAGATAAGCCTAATATGAAGAGATAATTCCTAATAATACAAGACTCTAAAGTTACTAAGATTTTATGAAGACCATTTTAGAAATTGCCAAATTGGCCCAGGATAAAATTGTAAACTTCTATCAAGGAGCTGGTGAAAGTGAAGTAAATATAAGCTTTTGCTATAGTATTAGTTCAGTGGATATAGAGATAGTATATCCCATACATGTACAAAAGCTATTTTCAGAACTTTTTGCTATGAGTAACCAGCTTAAAGCTGAATGTCATATTGGGGAATATAAAATAACCCTAAGCTCTTCAAAATTGAAGATAAGCCTAATTCAGTAATCCAGCAACCTGATTATTAAATAGTTAACTCTAAAAGGCCCTTTATTTGGTAAGGGCCTTTTATTTGGTTATTAATAGATCAACTATTAGATACCAAAATACAACACTATGAAAGAACAAAAAATAGCTCAAAGGTTCCCAAGAGGAATTGGTATAACTCAATTGGCTATACAAGCTAACAATGGCGATGATGAAGCTATGAAGAATTTGACCAAGTTCATAATCCATATATGGATAGTGAATAATGGAAAACTTTGGTCAAGATATTATTCAGTAAATGAACTAGCAGATTTTCTTAGATGTGAACCCGCAATAGTTCAGATGCAAATGAAACAAACGTTTCTAGACAACGGTTTATTTGACCGTAGCAAGATGAATGAGATTGCTGATTCATTAATGGGAGCTTGTATATCATGGGCACTTGAAGACCGTATGGAAATAAGCCAACAGGTACAATTACTCAGGGATTCTCAGGGAGGAAGGTATGCTCCATTCATTACTTCTGAAGTCAATAAGGCTATAGGATTAAAGCAACAATCCACTACGTCTCTTCAGAGTTTAGTAAGAGCTATATCAGGCGGAGGTACAGTAAATATATTTGCTCAACAGAACAATCAATTCAATACGGTTGATACCCAAGATCAATCTCTTACTAGAGATGAAGCTATGGCTATGATACAAAAAGAATTAGCCGACAATGGTGGTATCAAAGAGATAGAATATGTAGAGAATCAATATGACTTCAAGGAATTGCCTGTAGTAGTTGCAACTAAACAAGATGGTAATAGAGGCGATAAGGAAGGATTGAATATAAAAAGGGCCGAATTGGATAGCGTAACTGGAGACTACCATGGTGCCTTAAATGCTTTTGATGAAGACCATCACCAAATCAGACGAGAAATCGAAGAAAACATAGCCTACGAAGATATAGACCCAGAAATAGAAGACTAGAACCTTTAACTTTTATTTGCATATTAAGTATAATTTTATTATATTTGCATAAAGAGAAATAA
>ERZ838118.240-NODE-240-length-76623-cov-6.785733_pt1 | contig 76623 bp, 83 predicted proteins | sample MGYA00519863_ERZ838118 | MGnify/ENA primary metagenome ERZ838118 (study PRJEB31850, sample SAMEA3708827) | human gut metagenome | biome: human gut; feature: human-associated habitat; material: faeces | place: China | collected 2014 ...
GAAATAGAATATATATTTACTATGAAGGAACATTAGATATAAAAAATAAAGATATAAAAGATATAAAAATAGAGGAGATGCGCTGTTGATTTGCGGCATCTCCTGCTTTATTTTTGTCGTTATGTAAAAGTTTATTCGTTTATGAAGACTATAGGTACAACATTCTCACATAAATGTGTTCAACTCGTTTTCAAAAAAACCGATTTTTGTAGGATAAATATAACTGTCGCCGATTTCTTTTAAAAGGACGAGGTTTAAGTGTCCGTTTAAGTTTTTCTTATCAAGGGAGATCGCTTTGATCAGTTCGGAAACAGTCAATTTGCAGCTTGTCGGAAGATTGTAGATATCTAAAGCTTTCCGAATCTTTTCAGCGCATCCCTTTGCGGTAAGGCCGCGTTTTTCTGACATTTTCGTAAGCTGATACATGCCGATTCCGACGGCTTCTCCATGGCTTTCCCGCTCATATTGATAATATTGTTCAATCGTATGGGCCAGTGTATGACCGAAATTTAAAAGCATCCGCTCTCCGGTATCAAACTGGTCTGCTTCTACAACGATCCGTTTGATATCAACACATCTGGCAATGATCTTTGGCAGATCCGGTTTGAGATCTTCAAATGAAGAATGAGAAAGGAGAAGATCAAACAACCCGGAGTCTTTGATGCAGCCATATTTGATCACTTCGCCCATGCCGTCATGGATGAAATGATCAGGCAGTGTGTTCAGTACAAGAGGATCGATCAGCACCATTTTCGGGTGGAAGAACGCGCCTACAAGATTTTTCCCCTGAGGAAGGTCTACGGCGGTTTTGCCGCCGACGGATGAGTCTACCTGTGCCAAAAGAGAAGTCGGTATTTGCACACATTTGATTCCTCGCAAGTAGGTAGATGCCGCAAATCCGGTCAGATCCCCGATCACTCCGCCTCCGAGAGCGATCACAAGATCGCTTCGGGTCAGTTTTGCGTCAAGCATTGCGGAGTAGACTTTCGGAAGTGTGTCGAAACTTTTTGTCGGTTCTCCATGAGGGAGGACGAGAGAATGACACTCGTAGCCAGAAAGGGAATCGCATAATTGTTTTCCGTACAGTGGAAATACATTGTCATCGGAGACGATCATAATACGCTGTCCGTGAAACAGATCGGCGATGTATTCTCCCGCGCGATTTAAAATCCCGTTTTCAATATAGATCGGATAAGAGTTTTCCTTCAGATTGACTGTTAGTTTCATAGAATCTCCTTTTATAGCTGTTTTCCGACAACCTCGGCAATTAGTTTTATTTCTTTGAGAAGTGTGTCATATTTTTCCGGTTTCAGTGACTGTGCTCCGTCGCAAAGAGCACACTCCGGATTATTGTGAACTTCGATCATCAGACCGTCTGCGCCTGCCGCTACGGCAGCTTTTGCCATCGGTTCTACAAGCCACCATTTTCCTCCTGCATGACTAGGATCGATTACAACAGGAAGATGTGTCTTTTTGCGAAGTACAGGAATGCTCTGTAAGTCAAGAGTGTTTCTTGTATATGTTTCAAATGTACGGATACCACGCTCGCACAGGATAACGTTTTCATTTCCTGAAGCCATAATATATTCGGCTGACATGATCCATTCTTCGTAGGTAGCGTTCAAACCGCGTTTTAATAAGATCGGACGGTCTACCTGACCGAGCTGTTTTAATAAATCAAAATTCTGCATATTGCGGGCTCCGATCTGAATAAGATCTACTTTCTCATTGAAAACATCGAGGTATTCAGGAGACATCAGCTCTGTTACGATCGGAAGACCGACTTCTTGTTTGACCTGACAGAGAATCTCCAGTCCGTCAAGACCTAACCCTTGAAATGAGTACGGGCTTGTTCTCGGTTTAAATGCTCCTCCGCGCAGAAGATTAGCTCCGGCGGCTTTTGCGGCTTTTGCGATCTCGAGCACTTGATCAAAAGATTCTACAGAACAAGGACCTGCGATCAATCCCATATGTCCTCCGCCGATTTTGACTCCTGAGACGTCGATCACGGAGTCTTCGGGATGAAACGCGCGGTTGGCAAGTTTGTAAGGTTCCTGAACATGCATAACTTTATCTACGGAACTGTCAACTTCAAAGAGTCGTGGGTCGATCAGCGTTGTATCTCCGATACATCCGATGATCGTCATCTCTGTACCGCGGACGATGTGTGTGTCGAGTCCCCGGTTTTTGACCATATTTTCTACACGTGTAATAGTTTCTTCTGTTGAATGTGGTTTCAGTACGATAATCATAAAAATGCCTCCCTGTATTATGAAAAATATTTTCGGCAGCGAAGGGAAGAACAAAAGCGTTCAACTTCATACTGCAAAATTTTAACTGTTTAAAGTGCGAAACTAATAGTATCATAGAATACAAAAAAAAGAATGTCAATGATTTTTTTTGCATATTTCTTTTATTTCTATCTCTTTTTTCGCCTTTTAATGTGCAGATAAATGATATATGAACAGATTTAAAGAATAGCGCCCGACATTGACAGTCTTGCAAAGACAGTGGTATTTTAGTAGAGTTAATGATAGGCGATCAAGAACAATTAAGGAGTTGATGCAATGAAAATCATTAGACAGATCGGGATCATTTTTACAGTATGCTGGCTTAGCCTTGTGATAGAGAAACTGCTTCCTTTTACCTTTCCGGCAAGTGTGATCGGAATGATACTTCTTTTTTTATGCCTGTTTACCGGAGTTTTAAAGATAGAACATATTCAGGAAAAGGCGGATTTTCTTCTCGGAAATATGGCGTTCTTTTTTGTTCCTGCGGGCGTAAGTATTATGAATTATTTTGATGTGCTGAAACATTCGATTGTACAGTTAGTTTTTGTTTGTATTATTTCTACAATTATTACATTTGCAGTGACTGCATGGAGCGTGAAATTGACACTCCGTTTGATGAAAAGCAGGAAACCAGAAAATCTACAGTCAGGAGGCGGAGAAAAATGAGAGAATTGTGTTCTTCACCGTATTTTGGAATTGCGCTAAGCGTTCTAGCCTTCGGAATCGGGGTGAAATTAAATGAAAAGTTAAAAACACCTGTCTGTAATCCATTGGTGATTGCCATTGTTCTTATTGTCGGGGTTCTTCTTATTTTTAAAATACCCTATGAAGATTATAATGCGGGAGGAAAGATTATTAATATGTTCCTCGCTCCGGCAACTGCCTGCCTTGCAGTGGCAATCTATACAAAAATACAGATACTCAAACAGTACTGGCTTCCGATTCTTGTCGGCTGCACGGCCGGATCTTTGGCATCTATGGGAAGTGTTTACGGACTGTGCCGGTTATTCGGACTGGATAAAAGTCTGACAGTTTCTTTGCTGCCGAAATCCGTAACAACCCCGATTGCCGTGAGCATATCAGAACCGGCAGGCGGCGTCGTTCCGATTACGGTTGCCGCCGTTATCGGAACAGGAATACTAGGGGGGATATTTGCGCCCCTTCTTATAAAATTATTTAAGGTATCTGATCCGGTTGCGGCAGGACTTGCCATAGGGGCATCCAGCCATGCGGTAGGAACATCGAAAGCGATTGAGATCGGGGAAGTGGAAGGCGCGATGAGCGGACTTGCAATCGGTATATGCGGTATTGTCACTGTGATTGTGTCTATATTTCTGGTGTGAAATATTTTCGGGAAGATCTTCGATGATCTTTACGGCTTTTTGTCGGAACTGTAGAAAAAAGGAATGGAAGAAATGAGGATAAAATGAAAAGAAATACATCGCATACAATAAAAAGAGCGCAGCGTTTTCCTGTTATATTGATCGGGGAAGGACTTCTCGTAGGAGCTGTCGGAGGGTTGATCGTGCTCCTTTACAGAATCGCGCTTACTTGTGCGGGAAAATGGCTTGGTGAAGCGCTGGCGTTTATAAAAGGAAATCCACTGCGGATTGCGGGATGGTTTGCTGTTTTGATGCTGCTTGCAGTGCTTGTCGGGAAACTGATAAAATGGGAACCGATGATATCGGGGAGCGGAATACCGCAGGTTGAAGGTGAAATACTTGGAAAATTGAATCAAAACTGGCTTAAAGTTCTGCCCGCTAAGTTTGCGGGAGGATTTCTTTGTCTGTTCGGCGGACTGTCTCTTGGCAGGGAAGGTCCGTCTATACAGCTTGGAGTGATGAGCGGACAGGGAATATCACGGATTTTAAGCAGAGGGAAAACAGAAGAACGGTATTTGATGACGTGTGGGGCGAGCGCCGGACTGGCTGCGGCATTTCACGCTCCTTTGGCAGGCGTTATGTTTGCGTTGGAAGAACTGCACAAAGGGTTTTCGACAAGTCTGCTTATTTCGGTTATGACAGCTTCGGTTACGGCAGATTATATATCGTCTCATATTATGGGGCTTGATCCGGTGTTCCGATTTCAGTTGGAACAGACGCTTCCCCAGAATTATTATTGGATGATCCTTGTGTTGGGAGTGATTTTAGGTCTGATGGGAGCGCTCTATAATAAGGTAATGCTAAAAGCGCAGGAACTTTATAAAAGACCGAAATTTTTAAACGAGACGACTCGTCTTATGATCGCGTTTTCGGCGGCGGGAGTGCTTGGACTTTGCATGCCTTCGGTACTTGGAAGCGGAGGGGATCTGATCGTTGCTTTGACGGATAAAGAGATGGTGTTGAAAGTTGCGATCATTACGTTTCTTGTGAAATTTCTGTTTTCGGCAGTCAGTTTCGGATCCGGCGCTCCTGGCGGAATTTTTTTTCCGCTTCTGATATTAGGCGCAATGGTCGGCGGAATCTTCTCTATGACAGGAACGGAAATCTTCGGTTTAGATCCGATGTATATGAATAATTTCGTTTTACTGGCAATGGCCGGATTTTTCACGGCGATCGTTCGTGCGCCGATCACAGGGATCATACTTCTGTTTGAGATGTCCGGCTCGGTAAGTCAGATGCTTTCTCTTGCACTTGTTTCGGTGACTGCATATGTCACTGCAACTTTGGTAAGATCTGAACCGATTTATGAAAGCCTTCTGGCAAATCTGCTGCAAAGAGAAAAAGAGGAAGAACAGCCGGTTTATGCGGGCGGGCAGAAAGTGCTGAGCGAGTTTGTGATCATGGGAGGTTCTGCTCTTGAAAACCGCACCGTCATGGAAATAGATCTGCCGGACAACTGCCTTCTTGTCGCGGTAGACAGAGGCGGAAAAGAGTTTATTCCGAAAGGAAAAACATGCCTTATGGCAGGCGATAAACTGACGGTTATGGCAGATGAACGAGATGCGGGATATGTACATGACAAAATGAAAAACTTATGTTATACTTCATTTTAGGTCAGCATTGATTTTAAATAGTTAATGTGAAGAAAACAAAGGAGAGTACGATATGAAAAGAGTACTGTTAAAGCTGAGCGGAGAAGCGCTCGCGGGAGATAAAAAAACAGGTTTTGACGAGGCAACCTGTATTAAAGTTGCAGAGCAGGTAAAGAAACTGACTGAGGATGGCATTCAGGTGGCGATCGTGACCGGAGGAGGCAACTTCTGGAGGGGAAGGACGAGCGAGACGATCGACCGGACAAAAGCAGATCAGATCGGAATGCTGGCAACGGTGATGAACTGTATTTATGTATCTGATATTTTCCGTTATGTCGGGATGAAAACAGAAGTGTTTACGCCGTTTGTATGCGGTTCGTTTACGTCATTATTCTCAAAAGATGCGGCAGTAGCGGCGCTGGAAGAAGGAAAAGTGATCTTTTTCGCAGGAGGAACGGGACATCCGTATTTTTCAACAGATACAGGGGCGGTATTAAGAGCGATCGAGATTGAAGCGGACGCGATGCTGCTTGCAAAGGCGATAGACGGTATTTATGACAGCGATCCGAAAGTGAATCCGGAAGCGGTCAAATATGACGAGATATCCATACAGGAAGTGATCGATCAGAAACTTGCCGCGGTGGATCTTACAGCATCGATTCTCTGCCTTGAAAATAAGATGCCGATGCTTGTATTCGGTTTGAACGAGGAAAACAGTATTGTGGAAACGATGAGCGGAAACTTTACGGGAACGAAAGTGACTGTATAAGCGTTATAAAAAATTTGCAGGAGGATATAAATATGAATGAAAGATTGACGACATATGATTCAAAGATGACAAAAACGATCAATAATCTTGACGGAGAATTAGCTACGATCAGAGCCGGTCGCGCAAATCCACATGTTCTTGATAAATTGACAGTTGATTATTACGGATCGCCGACACCGATCCAACAGGTGGCAAACGTATCTGTCCCGGAAGCAAGGATGATTCAGATCCAGCCGTGGGAAAAGAGCATGCTCAAAGAGATTGAGAAAGCGATCCTTATGTCAGATCTCGGCATCAATCCGACTAATGACGGTTCGACGGTTCGCCTCGTATTCCCTGAACTTACGGAGGATCGGAGAAAAGAACTGGCAAAAGATGTGAAGAAAAAAGGAGAGGCTGCGAAAGTGGCTGTCAGAAATATCCGTCGTGACGGAAATGTAGCGTTTAAGAAGTTAAAAGGAACGGAAGTTTCGGAAGATGAGATCAAAGATCTGGAAGACGATCTTCAGAAGATTACGGATAAATATATCGAAAAGATTGATAAGATGGTCGAGGTAAAGACAAAAGAGATTATGACTGTGTAATCGGATTCTTAACGCCGTTACAAAAACTGGGGGCTTTGATTGTAAGCCCCCTTTCGTATAGAGAGGAAGAAAAGATGAACGTACCGCAGCATATAGCAATTATTTTAGACGGAAATGGCAGATGGGCGAAAGCAAAGGGGATGCCGCGAAACTACGGACACGCACAGGGAAGCAAAAATGTGGAGAAAATCTGTGAAGAGGCATGGCGTATGGGAATTAAATATCTGACGGTTTATGCATTTTCAACAGAAAATTGGAGCCGCCCGGAAAATGAAGTTGCGGCTCTTATGAAACTGCTTCGTAATTATATGAAAACATGCTTGAAAACAGCGGCCAAGAATGATATGAAGATCCGTGTGATCGGAGATATTGAGCCGTTGGATGACGATATCAAAAGCAGGATTCGCGAGCTAGAAGCTGCTACCACAGACAACGGCGGTCTGAATTTTACGATTGCCTTGAATTACGGAAGCAGAGATGAGCTGACACGGGCAGCGCAAAAAATGGCGAAAGACTGTGCAGAAGGAAAGATAAAAGCAGAAGAGATTGATGAATCGGTGTTTGAGACATATTTAGATACTCATGGGATTCCGGATCCAGATATGATGATCCGAACGAGTGGGGAGCAGAGATTGTCGAATTATCTTCTTTGGCAGCTTGCATATTCGGAATTTTATTTTACGGATGTGCCCTGGCCGGATTTTACAAAAGAAGAACTTGTAAAAGCAATCGAAGAATATAACCACAGACACAGAAGATTCGGCAAAGTTGAGGAGGCGTAATCTATGTTTAAAACACGGTTGTTGAGCGGCATTATGCTGATGATCATTGCATTGACGACAGTGATTGCCGGAGGGCAAGTTTTATTTACGGTTCTTTTCGCGATCAGCCTGATCGGAATGTCAGAACTTTATAAAGTGTTTGGCATTGAGAAAAAAGCGCCGGGAATTGTCGGTTATATTTTTGCTTTCGGGTATTATGCGCTTATTTATATGGAAGAATATCTCCCGGGAGAAAAACATACATGGTTTATGCTGCTTTTTATGGCGTATTTGATCTGCCAGATGGCAGTGCTTGTATTTTCTTATCCGAAATATAATACACAGCAGATCATGGCGGCATTTTTCGGAGTATTTTATGTAGCGGTAATGCTGTCTTACATTTACCTTACAAGAATGCTTCCGGGAGGAGTGTTTACCGTATGGCTTGTGTTTATCTGTTCGTGGGGATGCGATACATGTGCATACTGTGTAGGCATGCTCATCGGAAAGCATAAGATGGCTCCGGTTCTGAGTCCGAAAAAATCCGTAGAAGGCGGGATAGGAGGAATTGCAGGCGCAGCCCTGATTGGTGTGCTTTATGCATTAGCTGTGAACCACTGGGGAAATGCAGGGGCGAGTATGGTTTCTTATGCAGTGATCGGTGCAGTCGGCGGCGCAATTTCCCAGATCGGCGATCTGGCGGCATCGGCGATCAAACGTTATCATAATATTAAAGATTACGGGAAACTGATTCCGGGTCATGGAGGAATTCTGGATCGTTTTGACAGTGTCATTTTTACTGCTCCGATCATATATTATCTTGCGGTTTTATTGTAAGACATAAGGGCATTATGAAGCCGGAAGATAAGTTTACGGGCGATATGTTACAGGACAGATGCAGAAGTGAGGTACAAAGATATGAAAAGAATCGCTGTCTTAGGGTCTACCGGCTCGATCGGAACCCAGACGCTTGAAATTGTAAGAACAAACAAAGATATAAAAATCACGGCGCTTGCTGCGGGAAATAACATTGAACTTCTGGAAAAACAGATCCGGGAATTCAAACCGTCGATTGCCGCAGTGTGGAATGAGGAAAAAGCCGCAGAGCTGAAAATAAAGACTGCGGATCTGGATGTGGAGATCTTATCCGGGATGGACGGATTGCTTGCCGCTGCATCTTGGAAAGATTCACAGATTGTTGTAACTGCGATTGTAGGTATGATCGGAATCCTGCCGACGATCGAGGCGATCAAAGCCGGAAAGGATATTGCGCTGGCAAATAAAGAAACACTTGTGACGGCAGGGCATATTATCATGCCGCTGGCGGAACAATATAAAGTGTCGATCCTTCCTGTAGACAGTGAACACAGCGCGATTTTTCAGTCGCTTCAGGGGGGACAGCGCAAAGCTCTCCATAAAATATTATTGACTGCTTCGGGCGGACCGTTCCGCGGGAAAAAAAGAGAAGAACTTACCGGTATACAAGTTGAAGATGCTTTGAAACATCCAAACTGGGAGATGGGACAGAAGATTACGATCGATTCTTCTACAATGGTGAATAAAGGTCTTGAAGTGATAGAAGCCAAATGGCTTTTTGACGTTTCGGTCGATCAGATCCAAGTTGTCGTACAGCCTCAAAGCATTATTCATTCTATGGTAGAATATGAGGACGGTGCGGTGATCGCTCAACTTGGAACACCGGACATGAAACTGCCGATCCAATATGCGCTTTATTATCCGGAGAGAAGGTATCTTCCGGGAGATCGTCTTGATTTTTCCACACTTTCGCAGATTACTTTTGAGAAGCCGGATATGGAGACGTTTTACGGACTGAAGCTTGCGTATGAAGCCGGGAGAAAAGGCGGTTCTCTTCCGACTGTGTTTAATGCGGCAAACGAGCGTGCTGTTGCAATGTTTCTCGGAAGACAGATCGCATATCTTGAGATTCCGGAGATTATTTCGGCGTGTATGGAAAATCATAAAAATATTGCAGATCCGACAGTGGAAGAGATACTAAAGACTGAGCGGGAAACATATGAATTTATAAAAAACAGGTGGTAGCGAATGGGAATCATTATTGCAGTTTTATTATTTAGTTTTATTATCATCTTTCATGAATTGGGACATTTTCTTCTTGCAAAGAAAAACGGAATTCGGGTAGATGAATTTTCTTTAGGACTTGGACCTACGTTATTAGGAAAACAGATCGGAGAGACAAAATTTTCTCTGAAACTGCTTCCTTTCGGCGGCGCGTGTATGATGGGCGAAGATGATGCCGACGATCTGTCGGAAGGAAGTTTCAACAGTAAATCCGTGTGGGCGAGAATGTCAGTTGTTGCGGCGGGACCGATCTTCAATCTCATTCTTGCGTGTGTTTTCTGTTTTATATTGATTATGATAACCGGTTACAGAAGTCCGGAAATAACAGGAGTGCTGGACGGCTATTCCGCGCAGGAAGAGGGACTTCAAGCCGGAGACGTTATCACAGAGATCAACGGGCGGAACGTGCATATATGGGATGATGTCAGTCTGTATACAATGACACATGCCGATGAAGCGCCTTTCAAAGTAGAGTATGAACGTGACGGCAAGAAATATACGGCAAAACTGGAGCCTCGACAGTTGGAAGGCGATGCCGCACCGCTGCTTGGGGTGACAAGCGGAGATATAGTAAAACCGGGGATTTTCAAATCTGTTGAATACAGTATTTACAAAGTAAAGTACTGGATGAATTATACAGTAGACAGTTTGCGCATGCTTGTGACAGGTCAGGCAGGACTTAAAGATCTTTCAGGTCCGGTAGGAATTGTAAATGCCGTAGACGACATGTATCAGGAAGCAGCTCCGGCAGGGTTCGGCGTTGTGATGCTCAGTATGATGAACTTCGGTGTTCTGCTGACAACAAATCTCGGAATTTTAAATCTGCTTCCGCTCCCTGCATTGGACGGAGGACGACTTGTTTTTCTTATAATAGAAGCGATCCGTAAAAAACGTGTTCCGCCGGAAAAAGAAGGAATGGTACATTTTGCGGGATTCGCATTGCTTATGGTACTGATGGCCGTTGTGATGTATAACGATATCATGAAGTTGTTTTGATTATCATATGCTCTTGCAGAGACTCCGAATACGAAAGTTGTTCTAAACGAAAGCTTCCGCATATATATTTAGAGAGAATAAATCTGATGAAGGAGAACGTATGCGGGAAACAGAAAACAATAAGAGGTATAAAGCTGCAATGCAAGGAGTCGGGATGCAGAATGTGAAAATGCAGCAGGAGGCGGCAGATAAAGGATCATTACAGGTGAATGTAACTTCATCGGTGAATTCATATCCGATTTCGGAAGCTCGCATTTCGATTTCGTATACCGGTGTTCCGGAAAATACATTAGAACAGTTGGTGACTGATTCCTCGGGGCAGACGGATATGATTGAGCTGGATGCGCCGCCGGAAGAGTGGAGTCTGGACCCTGAAAACGAACGGCAGCCTTATTCGGAATATACATTGAATGTAAGCGCTCCGGGGTTTGAGCCTGTGAGCATTGCGGGAACAGAAATTCTGGCAAATACAAAAGCAATTCAAAATATCAGGATGAGACCGACAGATACGGGCAGGGAAGAGGAAGAAATTTTCGTCATCCCTGCTCATACTTTATATGCAGAATATCCTCCTAAAATAGCGGAAGATGAGATCAAGCCTGTAAATGAAAGCGGAGAGATCGTTTTAAGCCGTGTTGTTGTTCCTGAATACATTGTTGTTCATGACGGTTCTCCGAGAGATTCGACTGCAAAAAACTATTATGTGAAGTATAAAGATTATATCAAAAATGTGGCGTCCAGCGAAATTTATGCCACCTGGCCCGCAAATACGATTCGGGCAAACGTTCTTGCGATTATGTCTTTTACGCTCAATCGCGTTTATACCGAATGGTATAGAAACAAAGGGTATGATTTTACGATCACTTCATCTACAGCATTCGATCATAAGTGGATACCGGAAAGAAATGTATATGAAAGCATTTCCGTGATCGTAGATGAATTGTTTGCAAATTATCTTTCAAGACCGAACGTGCGGCAGCCGATATTGACACAGTATTGTGACGGGAAAATGGTGAGCTGTCCGAATTGGATGACCTTTTTGTTATAACCTACAAAACTGCGAAATCCCTTGATTTTACTGAGATTCCGGCGCATAGTAGTAATAAACTTTCAGCTCATCTTTTGAGCGATCATATATAATCTTTTCTATCACGCTCTTTAGGATTTCATTTTTGGTTACGGAGTCCACAGAGTCAGATTCTATGATTTCATATACATTTCTTACTTTTTCCAACATAGCGATTTTAGAAGTATCAATAGTAGGTTCTGCTGGTTTTATGTCTGCAAGCTGCTTTTCCAGCGTCTCTTTTTCTTCCTGAACCATGCGCTTATTTTCTTTATATTCATCAAGTGTATCTACTCCATTACGGTACGCTTCTCTGATGCGGTCAAATTTTTCCACATTCTTTCTTAACTGCTCCGTAATAATGACGTTTAGATCCACAGAAGTTTCCTGCACCGGTTCAACGTGCCTGTAGATGATGTTGCCAGTGTCCAGAACTTCTTTTATGGATGCAAGTACCGCCGGTTCCAGCTTCAAGGAGCTTACAGATGTCTTGGCAAGGCATTTTCCTTTTGAGTACCCATAGCATGTAAAATAGCAGTATGATTTTTGGTTATTTACTGTTTTGGCAATCATGGTTCTTCCGCATACAGGGCACTTCATAAGACCTGAAAGCCAATGTTTGTATGTAGAGGAAGGTCTGGTGCCGGATGGTTTGTATTCGCTTTTGTAACGGATCTGCGCTTTGTCAAATAATTCTTTAGATATAATAGCAGGTTGCTGACCATCAGAGACAATCCATTCTGATTCCGGTCGGATTTCGTTTGTTTCGCTTACGGTACGGTTCCATCGGATCATACCGCAGTAAGTTGGGTTCTGTAAGATGTATTCAATAGATCTGCGTTCAAACGGTTTGTTGTGAGATGTTTTAAACCCACACAAATTTAGATAGCGTGCTATGTCGAATATTCCGGTATGTTCATTTACATATTTATCAAATATGATTTTAATTATTTCAGCTTCTTCCGGCACAATAACAGGAGGTTTTCCGCGCTCTTGGATTTTATATCCAAGCGGAGGACGCGCCTGATAGCCGCCGCGTTTTGCCTTTTCTGTCATACCTCGTGTCACTTCGCCGGAAAGACGGACAGAATAGTACTCGTCCATCCATTCAATGATGCGCTCGATCAAAGAGCCGAACGGACCGTCTACAAGCGGCTCGGAAACGCTCAAGACTTCTACGTTGTGCTTCTTCTTTAAAAGAGATTTATAAACAATAGACTCTTCCTGATTTCTTGCAAATCGACTGAATTTCCACACGATGATACAATCTACAGGATGTTTGTCTGATTTGGCAAGAGCGATCATCTTTTGAAACTCCGGACGCTTGTCAGCTTTCCGACCGGAAATACCGAGCTCATAAAAGATTTGCAGGACAATCATATCGTTCTTTTTAGCAAAGTCTTTCAACAGTTTTGCCTGCGAATCAGGAGAGAGTTCTTCTTGGCCGGATGTGGATACCCTAACATAACCATAACAATATTTAGTTTTCATGACATCACCTCGGTTGATTCATTCTATTCCTGACAGAGCAGGAAAATGAGTATAAAAATAACAGCTATCAAGAAACAAATGTTCTGATTGCGATAGCTGACCGAAGATGATACAATATTTTTGAGTTGGGGTATCATTCTTCGGAATGTTACTTGAGCCGTTCCTGTTGGCGCAGGAGCGGTTCTTGACTTTTTAGGTACATTTGCTATAATGTACTTAACAAGACAGCCGATAGGTAGGTGCAAGCTACCCGATCCGGCGAATATAACTGTTTACAAAGTAAGCCGTCCTATCCGACCAAGATACAGGGCGGCTTACTTATGCTTCAAATTCAGAATTGCAACTACAAGCAGAGCAAATGTAAGTAAAATCTGCATTTCTTCATATGTACTCATAAGTATTTCCCCTTTCCACAAGACTGGATCGGGAACCAGCACGCCCCTCGGCTGTCTGGGTAAATACATTATTTAGTTGTTCCCCTGCCACTGTGGGGCAGGAGACGTTAGTTATTTCCGTCCTGGTGTTGGCGCACCGGGGCGGTTTTTTATTTACTTTGATGTTTCATTTTTTGGCTGATGCGATATTGCTCGGCATCAGCCACATCGATGAACTCTACTGTTTTGTCAAAATTCTTTTTAACAACCTCTTTTATTTCGTCTAATGTAACATTGAAGAACTCTCGTCTTGTATTAACCATGTTAAGCTTTCTATCCTCAAACGCTTTATGTAACGCAGCTTCGAGAGCTGGCGCATCATCAGAGAATATCATAGCATGTACATCAAAGTTGAATGGCACGGATGCGTCACCAAGTTCATCAACTCGGTCTTGTGGATCAAGACGGCGCGTCATACCTATTTTGTATACATTCTCGCCAAAAGCGCCGATGTTTGAAATTATATATACATATCCAGCGCGCTGGTTTGCTTCTCTGTAATCAATATCTTTCATAGCTTTATCTATATCCTGAAGCTGAGTTTCGAGTTCGGATTTCTTCTGAATTAAATCAGCGTCGTCAGGTGAGGATTCTAATTGTTTTAACAATTTTTCATAGGCCGTTTGATAGTGTGTCTGTTCTTTCTCTATTTTCTTTCGTTGAGCTTCGATTTCTTTTTGAAGTTTTGCAGCTTCCCGCATTTCGGCGCGAGCGGCTTTCTGAGCTTCCTTTTCTTCCTGTTTCTTTTGCTGGTACTCAAACGCTAGTTTCAGCTCTTCAATCTTCAAATTCAGATACGGGCGATTTATGGATATTCCCATTATTGTACCAAGTTTGGAAATGGTTTCCGCAGATTTATTTATCCGGTTTAAAGAAGCATCAAAGTTAGTATATTTTACTTTCCCGACAACTTCATCACATTCATTGTTAAACGCTCGTAATAATAATTTTTGTGTGTCGGAAACCATTTTCTTTCCTTTCGAAGCACTACCATTAACCTGCCATGAAGTAAAGCCAGATACAGCAGTTTTATTCTTTATCATCGCTTTTTGCTTTGCCCTTATTTCGGATAGCTTTTCTTTATACTCCAGTGCATTTGCGAAATCATAATGCGGTTTATATAGTCCGAATTCCTGAACCAATATCTCTTCATCCACGGAAACAAGTTCTGTTTTCCTGTCAGAGATATGTCTTTCAATGTCTTCAAGTTGTGCATTTTTGGAGATTATAGTGTTATCACAATCTGAAATTGTCTGGTTGCGTTGCTGGATAATAGAGTCTAAATCTCTGATTTTGTTTTGTAAAGCAAAAGCATTTTGCATTTCCGGGGTTAATAATGATTGTAAATCTTCATATTTTTGTTGCAGCGTCTCCAACTCAGATTTATACTGTTTTCCTTTAAATATATCTGTGAATCCCATAAGTTTCCCTTTCTTCTCTTGTATTTGTTCCGAGAAAACACCACATTAATTAAAATCTTTCAGCCGTAATTCTATTAGCTTCTTATTGTACCCGAATAGCCGTGAGAACTGTGTTGTAGAAAAATCTAAATGCTCCTCTATATCTGCATCGGAAAGCAATAGATTCATCGCAAATCGATCTGCCTCTATTTCGTACTTAGTAGTATTGAGTTGCGTCCGAGAGTCCATGAAGATTGCATTCGCTTTCTTGTGCAAGAACATGTGACCCAGCTCATGCCCACAAACAAACAGTTTCTCTTTGTCGGATAATGTTTCATCAATATAGATGATATTGTTACGCTGAAAGTACTGATAAAATCCTTTTACCCCGTGTAAGGGATAAAAGACAACTATTACATTGAAATGCTCGATTATCTCAAAGGGATTCCGTGATTTGTACTTTCTGACCAGAGAATCCACCAGCCGTTTAATATTCATAACATCAATCCTTTTTATACTTTTTCGGAGTGTATTTCTCCTTGTTCTTTTTCTTTGCCATCTCCATGCCGATTTGCATGGCTGACAGGATGGACTCGATCGCCTCCGGGGATGCCGGATCACCGTCAAACATGAGTCCATCCTGCTTGAGCAGTTGCTCGGTGTTGGCAAGAATCTCTTTTATGTCTTTTTCGTCTTTAGGTTTCAGTTTTGGCTCTTTTTCAGTTTCCTCCTTTCCTGTCATAAGGTAGTCGACAGTTACTCCAAAATACTCAGCAATCTTCTGAAGGGTAGGCACAGATGGAGTATTCCTTCCGTTCTTCCAATTACTTAACGCTGTTTGTGTCACCCCTGCTTCTTTAGCTACCTTGTATGCACTAATGCCGTATTTTTGTAAAAGTTGCTCAAATATTTCATACATTTTTTGTGTTCCTTTCACGAAAATAGCATACTTTCGTAAAAGTAAGTAAAAATGCTTGACTAATAACGAATGCTGATGTAGTATTTAGTTACGCAAACGAAAGTAAGCGTCTTACGAACTTACGATATGTGATGTACTTTCGAATAATGTTTAATTGGTTTTGCAATTGGAAGTATATCACATATTGAAAGTAAATTCAATAACGCTAATTAAGGAAGGTGGTGCAAAAGTGTACGAAAAATTTGCTGAATTATTGGATAAAACCAACAAAACAGCGTATCAGGTATCGAAAGATACAGGAATTGGTCAAAACATTTTTTCAAATTGGAAGGCGGGCAGGAGCAATCCAAAAGCTGACAAGTTAAAAATCCTCGCCGACTACTTCGGAGTATCTATTGAGTACTTCCTAGAGTAGTGTAACAGGAAAGGTGTTCGATAAACATGACTTTGAAGCAGAAGAGGAGGTGAAGGTAATAATGAGAATAAAAATAATTTTTCACATAACAAGGATGGACGATGTTAGTGATGTTTTGAAGAAAGCAGAAGAATTAAAGAAAGAGCACCCCCATACAGAAATTAGTATAGAGGTTCTAGTATAGAAAGATTATTTCTTTCTGATTTCGATGGCTTTTAACCCAGTTGTAGAAATTGTGTAACTTGTACTAGAACTATACAGGTAAATCTCTGAGTGAATCCTAAAATGCTGAGATGCAATTTCATCGCCCGAATATGTTCTTATTCCGGATGAAGTAGGAATTTCGATTTTATCTACATTCGTGCACAAGTGATCATTTCCATCGAAATATGAAAAATAAACATCATACATATAGTATCTCTCCTTTTCATAATACTCGGCATGGCAGTACCTGTATTAACAGTATAGGAGAGGTGGAGGAGAATAGCAAGTAGCATGCAGATCAGCTGTCAATAAAACGGACAGAAGAGAAAGGAGAGTGATTAAGTTGGCTATGGAGATGCTTGATAGAGAATTCCGAGAAGACCAGAGCGCGATATTAAGCAATGAGATTTCGCGGTGTATGATTCAGAACAATATGACATTGGAGAATCTGGACGAGGCGTGCGAGATTGTACGTGAGGTGTTTAGAAAGAACGCCACAATGAAAGGCTGACGAAAAGCCAGCCCCATTATTATCCCTTGTGGCATTCACGGCAACAATGATAACATCCGTCAAACTTTTTATCGGGATAAGCAATCTGCGCAGCAATTATAGCTGCCTGACAAGAACTGTATCTTCCAATATACTGTCTGTTAAGTTCGGATGGAAGATAATAGCAGTTTTCTGTATGTACTTCATAATTGCCGTTAATATCTGGATAGATATAAAAATAGTAATTTTGCATCATGATGGAACTCCTTTCGTAGTACTCGGACATGCCAGTGTCCTGTATTTACAGTACAGGGGATTTCATTGGACAACGCAACAAGTACAAACAGTGTTTCATAAGCTTTAGAGAGGTGGTGTAAATGACCATAAAAAGCATTGTAGTAATTGACGGAAAAGAAGTAGAGGTTAAGGAACTGGAAGATAAAGAGGCATTTGCAGAAAGTGTTAACCAAAGGGTTCTTTTTGACAGAAACTACATAATAGAGAAAACCGCGTAAGCGGTAGAAAGGAAGGACAAGCATGGAAGAGATTAAATTACCGACAGTGCCGGAGCTGGAGCTGATCCCGATCGAGCGGAGAAATTTTCCGGAAGAGGATCACAAGCAGGAGAAAATTCAGCACAAAAGAAAAGAAAGAGACAATGCTGCAAGAGGACTGATCGCGATAACGGTTGCCAGCATGATGTTAAACGCGGTGATGGCTGTGATTATTTACATCCTGCAGGCAGGACCGATCTAAGGGAGAGGACAAAAAATGGATGTAAAGGTAAAGAAAGATGCCGAAGAAGAAATGAACTGCATCTTAGATCTACTTGAAGAATGGTGTCTGAAATACGATCAGGATTATGCAAACGCGGTTGTACTTGTAAAACATGATCAGATCACATCGTGGGGAAGTATAGGCAATCACGAAGATTTTGACGTTTACAGAACAAAAGAGCGCCCATAAATGAGGCGGCAACCTCAGGGCGCATAGATAAATAATCAACATTATTGTAACAGAAAGGACGAGAAAAGTGAAGAAATTTGAATTAACAAATGAATTTGTAACAAATATGTTCGGGACAAAGCTGTTCCGCATCCGTGCCCTTGTTGAGTTCGGCGATGTGGAAGCCGGAGAACTTGGCGGGTATGTGGAGAAGGAATCAAACCTTGGTCATGACGACAATGCGTGGGTGTACGACAATGCGTGGGTGTACGGCAATGCGCGGGTGTACGGAGATGCGCTGGTGTACGACAATGCGCGGGTGTACGACAATGCGTGGGTGTACGGAGATGCACAGGTTTCCGGCGATGCGCGGGTGTACGGCAATGCGTGGGTGTACGGAGATGCACAGGTTTCCGGCGATGCGCGGGTTTCCGGCAATGCGCGGGTGTACGACAATGCGTGGGTGTACGGCAATGCACAGGTTTCCGGCAATGCGCGGGTGTACGGCAATGCGCTGGTGTGCGGCAATGCGTGGGTGTACGACAATGCGTGGGTGTACGACAATGCGTGGGTGTACGGCAATGCACAGGTTTCCGGCGATGCGCGGGTGTGCGGCGATGCGCGGGTGTGCGGCAATGGGGACTATGCATACGCTCACGGTTTCGGATCTGTCAACCGTACAACGACCTTCTTCCGTCTCAAAGATGGCGGCGTGGGTGTGCGGTGCGGATGCTTCTACGGGACGCTTGCACAGTTCCGGGATAAGATCCGGGAGACACACGGAGAAACAAAGAAGGCACAAGAATACCTGATGCTGGCAGACCTGATGGAACTCAGATTCGAAGAGGATGAAAACGAAGTAGGAAATAGAAAATACGTTGAGTAATGAAAGAAGATAGTGTGATGTTAAATGCGGTGATGGCTGTGATTATTTACATCCTGCAGGCAGGACCGATCTAAGGAGGTGAACAAAGAAATGAACGAAGAAATAAAGAAAGACGCCGAAGAAGAAATGAACTGCATCTTAGAACTGCTCGAAGGATGGTGCCTGAAATACGATCAGGATTATACAAACGCAGTTGTACTTACAAAAAACGATCAGATCACATCGTGGGGAAGCATAGGCAATCGCGAAGACTTTGACGTTTACAGAACAAAAAAGCGCCCATAAGAGGCGGCAACCTCTAGGACGCATAGATAAACAACCAAGATTATTGTACGGGAAAGAAAGGAATTTGTAAAGATGATTAAATGCAGTAAAGGCAATGTGGAAATAAAAGGAAATTTAATATTATTAGAAGCAGAAACAGTCATGATATTAAGAGGAATAAGAAACATCCTCGAAGAAGAGTACGGAAAAAAACACGCAGAAAAGTCAATGCAAAAAATAGTTAAAACATCCACAATGACGCAAGAAGAAATAGAAGAGGAAATAAAAAAATCAGCACAAGAAATAGCGAGAGAAGCAGCGAAACACCTCATGAAATGAAAGAAGAAGTTATTTTGTGGATCATCCGCTGGGGAGATCCGTACGCATTAGAGTGCAAGGCAATGACCAGATCGGAAGTCGAAGCGTATGCGCGCGAAAAGCAAAAAAAGCGCGGCGGTACATATGTAATCAATTAAAAAAAGCGCATCACAGCAACTGATGCGCTTAAAAGATGGCGTTCCCGCCTCTTGTTAGGACAAATATATTGTATCAAATAAGAGGCGGGAAGTCAAGCGATACACGCGGGGACTCCCGCTTTTAAACCTCGATAAAGATATTAAAGTTAGGACAGATAAAAGATGGCAACACGGAGAAAAACGTACAAATTACGGGGCGGAGACGTCTACGACGTAGAGGAATATCCAGACGGAAGATATGGAGCAAAAGGAAAGGCACGGCAAAAGAAAAAGAAACCGACGCCGGAACAGATGGCGGCAGTCAACCAAGCCAACCGAGCGAAGATATGCAGACGATTACTGATCGAATATTTTGATGCAGGAGACTACTTTGTAACATACACCTACAAAGTCGAGCAAAGACCGAAAGACATGACAGTGGCACTAAAAGACTTACAAAAAGCACTCCGAAAGCTCCGTCCGAAATATAAAAAGGCAAACACTCCGTTTTACTGGATCAGAAACATAGAGCGGGGCACAAAGGGTGCATGGCACATCCATCTAGTCATTAAAAAAACATCAGGGGCGGCAGAATGGATCGAAGATGCATGGGAACACGGAGCAATCTATATTACGCAGATCAAAAAAAGCCGGTTTTACGATGAGGATTTTACAAAACTGGCAAACTATATGACAAAAAACGAAAAAACAAGAGAAAAACGATCGGACGGAAGCAAAGGAAAACCGCGACTAAAAGAAGCAAGCTACAACCATGCGAAAAATATGCCGTTACCCGAACCGAAATCCCAAAAACTTGTACGCTGGCAAAAAGAAGTAAAACCCAAAAAAGGCTATTACATCGCAAACAGTTACGAGGGGATCAACCCGGCTACGGGGATGAGATACCGCAGATACACACTGATCAGAATCCACAGGAGGATTTAAAATGAAAACAGTAAATATCTACATAGAAACCACCATAAAATCCCCCATTGTAAAAGATGGGAAATACGCATCCGCCCTAGTATTTACTAGGTCAAACGGAGAAGAAGCATACCGGGTCATGAGTGGCGAAGAGTGCGAATCTACTTACAACAGATTGACGCTGATCGCAATCATAAAATCATTACAAAAATTAAAAGAGCAGTGTCATGTTGTAATTCACACTGATAACGCTTATATCAAAAATATTTCAGAACAAGGAGCGCCGGAGAAGTGGCGGCGATCCGAGTGGAAAAAAGCCACAGGCGCGGAAGTCCAAAATAAAGAATTATGGAAAATGTACCTTGAGGAAGCGGAGAAACACGAAACGGAATTTCGCTTTTGCGCCAGCAATGATTATCAGGGATTGCTAAGAGAAGAACTAACATAAGGAGGACACCATGAGAATTACAAAAGAAGCAAGATGCGCGAAAAACGCAAGGGAATACATCGACAACCGCCCAAGACTCGTTGAAGGAAAGATATATACGTTGATTTTCCGGCAGCAGCCGGAAAGAAGCGAAAAACACACTGCCATCAAGAAACGGATGCGCTTTTTAAAAGCGTTTCCACACCACGCACTTTTTGAAAACCCTTACGGGATCAAAAGATCGTTTACCTGGTGGAAAGTGGAAAAATTACTGAAAGGAGAGCAGATATGATACAAGATATTGCAATCGAACAGTTAGACATACACCCGCAGAACGTGCGGAAGGTATACACCGACATTGACGAGCTGGCGGAAAGCATAAAAGCTCGTGGCGTAATGCAAAATTTGACTGTAGTACCAAACCCGGACAAAAAAGACCACTATCTTGTAGTGATCGGAAACCGAAGACTGACGGCAGCGAGAAAAGCGGGATTGAAAACAATGCCCTGTTCCGTTGTGGAAATGACGGAAAAAGAGCAAATATCAACGATGTTGTTGGAAAACATGCAGCGCAGCGATCTATCAGTAAGCGAGCAAGCACAAGGATTCCAGCTCATGTTGGATTTGGGAGAAACAGAAACAACAATCGCGGAAAAGACCGGATTTAGCAGAAATACAGTACGACATAGGTTAAATCTTGCAAAACTGGATCAAGAAACACTTACGAGGCGCGAAAAAAATAAGGACTTCCAACTCACATTAACGGACCTTTACGAGCTGGAGAAGGTACAAGACATCAAAAAAAGGAATGAAATCCTTAAGACTGCAGTATCGTCACGCGAAATCGCATGGAAAGCAAAACAGGCCGTGAAAGAAGAAAAAATAAAGAAAAACGCTCAAATAGTGTTTGAAATACTGGAAGAAAAAGGAGTAAAAGCCGCGCCGAAAAGAGCGAAAGAAGAAAGATGGACCGGAAAATGGAAAGAGATAACAAATATTGATCTATCACAGTGGGAGGATCAAACAAAAATCGATCTGCAAGACACAAAAGATCAGCTCTATTATTATCAATACTACGATAGGATCTATGTAGTAAAAAAAGTAATACAAAAAGAGCGGGAAAAAACGGAACAGGAAAAGAAAACGGAGAAAATCAAGGAAAACAAAAGAAAAATAACGGAAATCCTGAAAAGGATGAGAAGGGAAAGGAACGATTTTATTAAAGAACTTGTGTCGGGAAAAATCACAATACCGAAAGAAGTTGATGTAAAAGAAACAGGCTGGAAGATCATGATAAACCGGATAACGGACGGCGGAAGCGTAGCACACATGAACGAGGTGTATGGATTTTACGGGATCGAAAACGCGTACAAAGCGAAAGAAGAGGAAAAAGAACGGATCGAAAAAGAATTTGCAGAAATAAGCCAAGAAAAGCAAATGCTGATCCTCTTGACCCGGACGGCAGAGCCGTACGAAGCAACTGACTATTACGGACACTACGAAAAAGGGATGAAATGCCTAAGAGACTTCTATAGATTACTTCAGCAGATGGGGTTCTCATTTCGATCACTGGAAGAACTAAAGATCCTAAACGGGACTCATGAGTTATACACACAGGAGACGGAAGATGAGCATTGACTATTCGGACATGGCTTTCCCGAAGCCGAGAAAGAAGAAAAAACGGAAAATCCACAAAAAAAGCATTTTAAACAGTCAAAAGGGCATTTGCTACTTATGCGCCCGGTTAAATGGTGACTATTCCGTAAAGCAGACGGAAGAGCATCATATCCTGTTCGGGGCAGGACAAAGAGCGATATCTGAAGAAAACGGGTTAAAAGTAGACCTATGCATTGAGCATCATCGAACGGGGCAGCAGGCAGTACACAACAGCCGAAAAACAAGGGAGCTGCTCTGTAAAATCGCACAAACAGAGTTTGAAAAGGTTCACACCCGAAAAGAATGGGAACAGATCGCAAGGAAGAACTACCTCTAGTACCTCCGCCATATGGCGATGATACATATAAAATGTCACGCGCAACCAGTAAATACAGGGTTCCCCGCCGTTTTGTGCGGCGGGAGAAAGGAGAAAAACGTGAGGATCTTAAAAATAAAAACAAAAACAGGCATCAAGACCGTTTATAACGTGATTGATTGGGGTTGGAACGCAGAAACAGGCGATCTTTACTATAGATCGGGAAAAGAATTGCATCACAAACGCTGTATAAGTGTCGAAGAAATTATAGTATAAAAGGATAGAAAAAAGGATCAATCAAAAACCTGCTACAAACAGTAATTACTGTTTTGAAGTGGGATTTTGACATCTCGAAAAAAAGGATGAAAAAGAGGAAAAACAATGGCAAAAAGAAACGATTACATAACAGGACGGGAAGATGGATTATTAATGGCGCTTGAAATCGTCAAAAATGAGGGTGTCGAAGCGTTGGAAAAAGAAATCAAATTCAGGAATGTCACCGGAATCCGTACCGCCTTAGCAAAAAAAGACATTAACAGGGCGACAATCAAGATCAAAGAACAGACAGTAGACACAGTAACAATCCTTTCCGTGGCAACCTTACATGACGAGTTCGGCTTCGGAACACAAAGATGCGACCGATTTATTAAGAGGTTTAACAAAAAGGCGGAATGCATCATGGATGACATGGCAAGCTGGAACGATTATATAAAAACGATCAAAGAGGAACTAGGGATTGAGCTGGGGATCAGAGAGAACAAGTAAGGGACGAAGAAGAAATTGCAGAACACGACACACACGAATACAACATCTGGAACATACGGGAATTAATATAAATTTTTGATGAGGTAGAAGATGAACAGAGAAATACTTTTTAAAGCAAAGAGAAAAGATAATGGTGAATGGGTGGAAGGATATTATGTTTATTGCAGGAAACGCCGCTATATTCTCCTGATCCTAAATAAAGAAATAGGTTTTGATGAAAGAGAAAATGAATGGATTGAAATCGACCCCGGCACCATCTGCCAGTACACAGGACTTACTGACAAGAACGGTAATAAGATTTGGGAGAATGATATCTGCAATAGAAAAGAAAAATATCCTGAAATCGTGACATACAATAAAGGAGATTGGCAGTTAGATTACAGTTATGTATTTGGAAAAGAGATGCACACAGACGCTTGCAATCTTGGATTTTATGTATGTGAAAGGAACTGTGTTGAAGTAATCGGCAATATTTTTGATAATGCAGATTTGTTGGAGGTGGAGAGATAAATGAAAGCACCTAAAGAAATAGCAAGTAAAGCAGAAAGATATAAGGAGCTAAAAAAAGAAATAGATAAACTTTATGAAGAATTGGAAGAGTTTGCTAATGAAAATGGTTTTGAGGATTTTTGGATAGACGGTTTTGGGGTATCTCAAGAACCAAACGGAGAAGAACAAACAGATGGAGAATATTGTGACCAATGGATGCGCGGGGAAGATTCCGGAGATGGAATATATTACTATCCGATTGAAGGAAGTACGCAATATTTTTGGGTAGCATATTCATTTTGATTGGAGGTGAAGTGATGCTAAAACCAGCGCAATTATACAAAGAGGAATTAGAAAAACTTTTTTTGAGGACATGGTACGACCTTAAATATATGTTCTATAGCGGATGGACAGGGAGCGAACTACCAACAATTCCTGACAATAATTATGACGCTCATCATTTCGCATCAGTTGATAACAATGGAAATGTGATTGGGTACATATCTTATCGTATAAGTTGGATAACAATGAGTGCAGATAACTTCGGAATTATAAGTTTTGGAAATCATATAGAGTTCGCAAGAGATGTTTATAAAGTGATTTGTGATTTATTTGAAAAACACGGCATGAATAGAGTATCATGGAGTGCATTTGTCGAGAACCCAGCAGTTAAAGGATATAGAAATTTTATTAAAAAGCATGGCGGTAGAGAGTGTGCTTATCATAGACAGGTTGCAAAACTACTGGATGGAAAGTTGCATGACGATGTGGAATTCGAGATTTTAGCATGTGAATTTAAGAAATAGTTTGTTGGAGGTGGAGCAATGAAATATAAATGCAAGAAGTCTTTTTGCGTAGATAGATACGACGAAGATGGATTTCTAATCGAAAATAGTTCGATTGTAATCGACGAAGGAAAAGCTTATGAATTAGATGAAAGCGGTCACATGATGATTGGCGGTCAAGACCATGTTCATATTGATGCTGTAGATTATGGTTCGTGGCTGGAAATAACCAAAAAGCATTTTGAAGAATACTTTGAACTGTTGAAGGTGGAGTGATGGAAGATGTAGAAGTTGTAGTTAGGTGTATTCCTACCTCTGTTGTATTTGAATGTCCGTATTGCGAAGAAGAAAATGAATATGATTATTCAGAATTCTGTGATTTATGTGGACACCCGTCAGATTGGGATTATGAAATATTAGAATGTCAAAAATGCGGAAAGAAGTTTGAAATACAAGGTCAAGAATGGAGTTGAGAACATGAACGTACTAGAGAAGATTCTGGAAGAGATTGAAGAAGCGACATTTCAAGAAGATGCGCCTATTTATATAGGTAATATGGAGGTGGATGGGTATGTGCGGGCGAGTAGGGTAAAAGATATCATTCGTTCACACATGAATGAAAAAGAAAAAGTAACAAGCGCGGAAATAATATCGCGTAAGACTGACGGGAAACCATATTATGGGATCAAGTACAAAAAAGTGGGTGAAGATCATTACACAGTGGGGTATAGCTCGTATTATTTAGACTATGTTATTGATTGGCTTAATAATTGCTTTGAATTTTGCGGAGAGTCTAAGATAGTTGTTAATGTCGGTAAGGACACAAATGTCCCTAGCAATGATGGTTGGATTCCGGTAGAAGAGAGATTGCCGGAAGATTGTGAAGAAATAGTGTTGGTACAAGTAAGCGGAAAACCAGCAGATAACATATTATTTGATAACGCTTTTGAATTTGCACTTTACGAAAAAGAAGAAGGGTGGATGTTAGATAACTATCCAGAATGGAAAAATCCGGATGTGATCGCTTGGCAACCGCTTCCAGAACCGTACAGACGATTTAAGAAAGAGTTGTCATAAAAAGGAACACATTATGAGCAGATTTATGAAAGTAGAGTAGGAGCTGATACATTGAGCAACACAAACAAACCAAGCGCCGCCGCGTTGATCCGAGCGCAGGGGCAGCAGTTGAGAAAAGAAACCGTACTAGAATACTGGAAGAGAACGAGGGGCAATAATAATGCAGAAATGGGAAGAAATCGAACAGAAAAAAGAATACCTCAAGGGATATATAAAAGCAAAGAATAGAGAAACTTTAATAAAAGATCAAATACAACAACTAAGACTCGGAATGATGCTTCCGGCGCTGCAAGGTGATGGAATGCCACGGGGCAGCAGTCAAAAGGATCTATCAGATTACACGGCAAAGATCGAAAGCCTCATGGAGGAGTTAAAAAAAGAATGGGTTGAAAGCGTGATCCGGTACGAACGCATCAGAAAAGCAATAAACAAAATGAATGATGAACAAGAAAAAGAAGCACTTACAAGATACTATTTACTTAGAGAAAACAATAAAGCGATACAACGAAAAATGGGAGTAAGTAAGGCGAAACTATACAGAATATATGATAGTGCACTGGAAAACTTTGAAATTTTATAGAAATTTTATAAAATGAGACTCCGTGAGACTCGAAAATGTGATATAGTATAAACTGAATTAAAAGACAAAGAGGGAAATAACCCTCTCATAACCACGCGCAAGGACATCCGAAAGGGCGTCCTTTTTTTGAAAACTATTTTGAAAGAGAGTGATGACATGTTTTGCAATTACGATCAATACAAAGATAAAGAGGTAGTTAAAAAGCATGAGCAACTTTTAAAACAACTAGGGGAAAAAGACAGAGTATTTTCGCTGGAATGGAACGAAGAAAACATTACACTGATGGAATGCTGTGACTATTGTTTCGGGCATGATTTAACCAAAGAAGAGTGCAAAGAATTATCGGAAGTATTCCGAGAGTTAGCAGAAGAGCTGGAGAAATAAAGAACAGCGGAAACAAATAAAAGAATCGAAGAAAAGTAAACAGAGAAATACAAAGGGCAGCAGGCGAAAGTCGGCTGCCCTTTGTATATAAAGAAAAAGGATGAAGGCATGGCATACAGACCGGATCGAGATGGATCACACCGAGGAGCGTTTGAACGGAATAAGAAGAAAATATATGCAACACAGACGGTATGCGGGATATGCGGGAAACCGGTTGACTTCGGATTAAAATATCCGCATCCGTTGTCGCCGTGCATAGATCATATTATCCCGATAGCAAAAGGGGGACATCCATCAGATATAAACAATCTTCAGCTTGCACACTGGACGTGCAACAGGCAGAAGAGTGACAAGTTGATAAAGCGGAGAGACAAAGAAAAGGATGAAGTTATAAGCAACAGAGTGTTGCCGCACACGTTTGATTGGAAAAATATAAGACGCAGTAAATAGGAAATAAGGGGGCATACCACCCCTATACACGGGCATGGACGTACTTCACGCCGTCACTGTGAAAAAAAACACACGCTAAAAGAAAGGAAGCTAATATGGCAGATTACAGAGGGGTAAATTATTTACGAAGACGTTTACAGATAAAGAGCGAACGAGTGAAAATGCGTTACAAATACTATGAAATGAAGAACAGGGTGAAGGATTTTCAGATATCGACACCGCCAGAATTGAGAAACGTACAGTCGGTTCTCGGATGGTGCGGGAAAGCAGTGGATAACCTTGCAGACAGGATTGTATTCAGAGAATTCACAAATGATAATTTTGACATCGGAGAAATTTTTTTGATGAACAACCCAGATACATTTTTTGACAGCGCCGTACTGTCAGCGCTTATTTCTTCATGCTGTTTTGTTTATATATCAGTAGACAAAACAGGATTTCCGAAATTGCAAGTAATAGACGGCGCGAATGCAACGGGGATCATAGACGATAGCACAGGTCTGTTGGTGGAAGGTTACGCCGTACTCGAACGAGATAAAAACAAAAACCCGAAAACAGAAGCATATTTTACAAAAGGCGACACATGGATATACAGAAAAGGAGACGAGACGCCGGAGAGAATTAAAAACAACGTACCACACCCGCTTCTTGTCCCGATCGTATTCCGGCCGGATGCGGTAAGACCGTTTGGTCATAGCAGGATCAGTCGAGCGTGCATGGATATTGTCAACAGTGCAATGAGGACGGTAAAACGATCAGAAATTGCGGCAGAGTTTTACTCGTTTCCGCAAAAATATGTAGTTGGAACTGACCCTGATCTAGAACCGATTAACAAATGGAAGGCTGCAATGTCGAGCTTGTTGGAATTTACGAAAGGCGAGGGCGGCGACAAACCGCAGCTAGGGCAATTTGCGCAGCAAAGCATGTCACCTCACAACGATCAGCTAAAAATGTTTGCCGGATTATTTGCCGGAGAGACAGGTCTAACGCTGGACGATCTAGGGTTTGTAACAGACAATCCAAGCAGTGCGGAAGCAATCAAGGCAAGTCACGAAAATCTTAGACTAATCGCAAGAAAAGCGCAGAGGACGTTTGGCACAGGTTTTTTAAACGCGGGATACATCGCGGCGTGCTTGAGGGATAACTACCCGTACGAGCGGAGGCAGTTTTATTTAACAAAACCAAAATGGGAGCCGGTCTTTGAACCGGACGCGGCCGCATTGAGTAGTTATGGAGACGGAGCTATAAAAATCAATCAGGCAATCCCGGGATATATTACACAAGATAAAATGAAAGATTTCACGGGGATATAAGAGGGGATAAATGAAAGATATCGCACCGGAATTACTGGAAAAAATAAAAAAAGATTTTGAAAAGAAATTAAAAAAAAGCGAGACGATCAAAGCGTTTCGAGAAAAGGTTAAGAAAAAAACAGCGACATATAAAGATGCGAATGATTTTGCGATCGAAACAGGGGAACTACTAGCGGATGCGTTTCAAAGCAATTTATCAAAAGAAATATTACCGGATGGCAAAATGTATTACAATATCGCTGACAGGGTAATAAGGGAACGACTGGAACATAATTATGATATTACAGCAGAGGCAGCAGTAGAAGTTCAAAAGATATTAAACGAAAAAGCAGGAATCGGAATCAAAGCCATAAAACCGGAAATGAACGAAGATAGGGTTCGAGGAATTATTAACATCGTATCAGGAGGAAAATACGAGGATGTCGCGTACATACTAGGAGAAGCGGTCGTAAACTTTACGCAATCTGTAATAGATGCAGCGGTAAAAGAAAATGCAGATTTTCACTTAAAAGCAGGGTTAAGACCGAAAATCAGAAGAACATCAACAGGAAAATGCTGCGAATGGTGCAACAGGCTTACAGGGGTATATGATTACGAAGCTGTATCGGACACCGGAAACGATGTGTTCAGGCGGCACAAGCATTGTAGGTGTACCGTAGAGTATGACGCTGGAGACGGAAAAGTAACAAATGTACACACAAAGAAAACGACAGACAAGAAAGATGTAAACAGAAGAATAGAGAATACGAAAGAGTGGTCTAACAAGCAAAAAAGTGATAAGATAAAAGAAACGCCAAAGGAAAAAGAAAAAAGGATCAAAGAGGAAAACGGACTCGATCTTGCTTCAAGAATATCAGGACACCCCAAAATGTTAAGCGCGTATACACCGAGAGGTTTATACTACGCACTGAAAGAATCGGGATATGAGATAAAACCTTTAAAAGGGAAAAATTACAGAGATATTCCATTTGAAGAGGGCGGAGGATACAGGGTAAACTTCGGGGGAGATGGATTATTAATGTATCACCCAGGAGAAAGAAGTCATCACGGAGGTGAATACTATAAAATTTCTACAGGAGAAGGAGGTGTGAAAAGATATGATATCAACGGAAAAGAAAAAGAAGATTGACGAAAGATGCAAGGCGTTAGAAAAAGAATTTGAAAGAAGATACAAGAAAGAAACAGAAGTGCGAGGGAAAAAGTGCTTTGCTGTAAGAGAGGACGAGTTTTTTATTGTATCGGGGCTGAGTTGGGCAAACGCGATCGTATTAGAACACGCATTCTCAAAAACAGAAGTGGAAAAAAACATGTTTGAGGATGGAAAGCTGTTCTACATGGAAGAAATGAATGAAAAAGAAATGTTTGAAAAAATGATAGAAGAGATCGAAGGGTGAGGCGAAATGGCAAAAGACGATTATTTTGTAATTGTATACAAGATACTATCGTACTTGTATGTAAAATTGAAATCGGGGGAAGATGTAAATCCAAACATGATTACTCACGACAATCAACTACTGCAGATCAACCGGAAATACTGGGATTATATCATGAGAAATTTAATTGAAGACAGATATATAACATGCGAAACAGAAAAAGTGTGGGGCAAAGAATTGATTTATGATTTAAAAACGGCAGAGATCACACCGGAAGGGATTGCGTATGTGTGCAACAACTCCTTGATAGAGAAAGCGAAAGAATTTTTGAAAGACATAAAAGAAATAACTCCATTTACTTAAGCGCGCGAAAAGCGCGTTTTTTAATGCAATTTAAAAAATATCCCTTCAGGCAATGGGGTGATATTGCCCATGAAAGATATAGTTAAAAGACAGGAGGAAAGTTATGACGGAAACGAGACTGGGACGTCAGACGCCTACTCAATCCGTAACGATTCCTTACTCAAAAACACGAGGACAAGAAGCTGCGGAACTGTACGCGAAGACGGGGAACGAGCTGCTTGAATGGCAGCAGTTGCTACAATGCGACATTATGGCCGTAAACGATGATGGTTTATGGATGCATCAGAAATATGGCTATTCAGTGCCGAGACGAAACGGAAAGTCGGAAAATGTGTTGGCGCGCTGCCTATGGGGACTGAAAAAAGGCGAAAGAATTCTATACACGGCACACAGAGCAACAACATCACACGCAGTGTGGGAGCGGCTGGATCGAATGTGCGAAAAAGCAGGAATCAAGATATCATCATCATTTAAGGCGTTCGGAAAAGAACACTTATACACAAGTGATGGAGGTGTGGTGGAATTCCGAACAAGAACATCATCGGGCGGACTTGGCGAAGGGTACGACGTGTTAATTATAGATGAGGCACAAGAATACACGGAAGCACAGGAGACGTCACTGAAATATATTGTATCAGACAGCGAGAACCCACAAACAATCATGCTTGGAACGCCGCCGACGGCGGTATCGGCCGGAACAGTTTTTACAAAATATAGGGAGACAGTACTTGCCGGCCGGGGATTTGACTCTGGATGGGCGGAATGGTCGGTTGAAAACTTGACATCCGCGAACGATGTTGAGGCGTGGTACGAAACAAACCCGTCGTTAGGAACAATACTGACAGAAAGGAAGATCCGGGCAGAAATTACAACGGATGATATAGATTTTAACATCCAAAGACTGGGACTGTGGTTAAAATATAATCAAAAATCGGCGATTAGTAAAACAGAGTGGGAATCACTGGCGATCGCATCAAAACCAAAATTAAAAGGAGAACTTTTTGTTGGGGTTAAATATGGACATGACGGACAGCATGTTGCGATGTCGGTAGCATCAAAAACGAATGAAGGAAAAATTTTCGTTGAGGCACTCGACTGCAGAACAATCCGCGAAGGGAACGACTGGATACTATCATACATTGCGGAAATGAAACCCAAAACGGTAGTTGCAGACGGAGCGAACGGGCAGCATATACTCGAAAAAGACATGAAAGATGCAAAAATGAAAGCACCAACCCTGCCAACTGTAAAAGAAATTATAGGAGCAAACGCGACTTTTGAACAAGGACTGTTTAAAGGAAATATCTGTCATTCTAACCAAGCATCGTTAACACAGTCTGTAAGCAACAGCGAAAAAAGGGCGATAGGATCAAACGGAGGATTCGGATACAGATCATTAAAAGAAGGGGTTGAAATCGCGCTGCTTGACAGTGTGATCCTTGCATACTGGAAATGCACAGAAACAAAGGAACGAAAAAAACAGATAGCAAGATATTAAAAAGACGCTGGAAACAGCACTTTTTTAATATACAAAAATACCAAAACCACCGGGTTAAGCGGGGAAAGGAGAACAAAAAATGAGTGATTTTGAAGCTATTGAAACGCGAGAACAGTTCGAGGAGGCTGTGAAAGATCGGCTGGAACAGGAAAGAGAAACGGTAAGAAGGGAATTTAGCGGATACTTATCACCAGAAGCTGTGGAAGAGAAGTACAAAGAGTACTTATCACCGAAAGAAGCAGAAGAGAAGTACAAAGGGTATTTATCCCCGGAAGATGCGGCGAACAAAGACGCCACGATCGCAAAGTACGAAAAAGAATCGAAAAGGGTAAAAGTGGCAATGGAAAACGGAATTCCCTACGAACTTGCAGGGAAGTTGTCAGGGGGAACAGAAGACGAAATGAAGAAAGACGCGGAAGCTTTTTCTAAATTTTTGAAGGGAAAAACCACATACCCGAACTTTACACGAGACACAGACAATAAAGACGACTCGATCAGAGAAGCAACGAAAAAAATGTTAAACAATTTGAAAGGAGAATAAGAACATGGCAACAGGAAGAGAAAATTTATTTGACGCGGTACTTGTAAAAGATCTAATGAACAAAGTGAAGGGAAAATCATCTTTAGCGGTTTTGTCGGGACAGACGCCGATCCCATTCAACGGACTGAAAGAATTTATTTTTTCAATGGACAATGAGATCGATATTGTAGCAGAAAACGGGAAAAAGTCAGAGGGCGGCATTACTGTAGATCCGGTAAAAATCGTGCCAATCAAATTTGAGTACGGAGCGAGAGTTTCAGACGAATTTTTGTACGCGACAGAAGAAGAACAGCTTGATATTTTAACAGCGTTTAACAATGGTTTTGCGGCAAAAGTAGCGAAAGGTTTTGATCTGGCAGCGTTTCACGGCATTAACCCACGGACAGGCGGAGCATCAACAGTTGTAGGCACGAATCACTTTGACAGTAAAGTAACACAAAAAGTCAAATATACAAAAGGAACGCCGGATACAAATCTGGATGCGGCGATTGCAATGGTGCAGGGATCGGACGGAGACGTTACAGGGATAGCGCTGTCAAATGCATTCGGGGCAGACATGGCAACGGTAAAGGAAAACGGAGTCAGACAGTACCCAGAATTTAGGTTTGGAGCATCGCCGGAATCTCTCGGAGGAATGAAAACAAGTGTAAACAAGACTGTATACAACGACACTGTGAAAGATCACGCAATCGTGGGCGATTTTTCCAACGCTTTCAAGTGGGGGTTCTCGAAAGAAATTCCTTTGGAGATCATCAAATATGGCGATCCGGACAACACGGGAAAAGATTTAAAAGGTTACAACCAGGTTTACATCCGCGCAGAAGTCTATCTCGGATGGGGAATTCTTGTGCCGGAATATTTCGCAAGGGTGGTAGACGAAGATTGATATACAGAAACAAACGAACAGGGAATGTGATCGAAACACAGTGCGAACTGAAGGGTGGAGACTGGGAGGCAGAAAAGCCGCCCAGATCCACCACTAAAAAGAGAAAGACGGTGAAAAAAGATGAATAATTTTGCCAAGATCGAAGATGTTGAAAAACTGTGGAGATCGCTGACAGAAGACGAAAAAGAGCGCGCAAAAAACTTACTGCCAATAGTAGAGGATAGCTTGAGAATGGAAGCCGATAAGGTGGGGAAAAACCTTGATCGTATGATAGAAGAAAAATCATATTTAGAAAATGTTGCAAAGTCTGTAGTTGTAGATGTGATAGCGCGCACGCTTATGACGTCAACAGACGCAGAGCCGATGACGCAACGGTCAGAATCGGCACTGGGTTATTCTGTTTCTGGGACATACCTAGTACCGGGAGGCGGATTATTTATTAAAAAAAGCGAGTTGGCAAGGCTCGGACTGAAACGACAAAGAATAGGGGTGATTGATCTGTATGGCGATGATAAAAGGGATCACAGTGACACTTTATGAAAAGGAAAAAATAAATGAAGATCCATTTGGAAAACTGATCTACAAGGAAACGCCGACAAAAGTTGAAAATGTACTTGTAGCCTCCACGAATACACAAGAGGTTTTGGATGCGCTGAACTTAACGGGGAAAAAGGCAGTTTACACGATCGCAATACCTAAAGGAGATAAGCACACATGGAAAGATAATAAAGTAGAATTTTTTGGAGAAATCTGGAAAGTAATAGGATTTCCGCAGCAGGGAATCGAACAAAATATACCGCTGGAATGGAATCAAAAGTGGATGGTAGAGCGATATGGGTAAGAAAGCGAAAATTGTCTTAAATAGAAAAGGAATCACAGCATTATTGCGGTCGGAAGAGATGCGCGCAACCATACAAAAACACGCGGAACGAATTGCCGGAACATCCGGCGGAACAGTCGAGACATATGTAGCACAAACAAGGGCGGTTGCGGAAGTAACAGGAGACGACGGAAACAACAGCCTATTAAAGGCGGTGGGAAAATGATCGAAGAAATTGTAAGAGAACACCTAAAAACGATTTTGGACGTACCGGTGTTAATGGAAGAAGAAAACAAGGAAAAGAAATATATCTTGCTTGAAAAGACTGGAGGAAGCGAAGTGGATCATATTAAACATGCAACACTGGCGGTCCAGTCTTTTTCTGACACGCTCTATTCCACGGCAAAATTAAACGAAGAAATGAAGGAAGCGATGAAGCGAATCACGGAAAGAGATGGCGTTTGCAGGTGCGAACTAAACAGTGACTACAATTACACGGATACAAAAAGAAAAAAATACAGATATCAAGCGGTATTTAACATAGCGTACTACTGAAAGGAGAAAGAAAAATGACAAATGTGAACAATGTAAGTGCAGGAAAACCCAAAATAGGAGGAGCAGTCTTCGTAGCGCCGATTGGAACAGAGCTGCCGGAAGATGTAACGACACAACTTAACGCGGCTTTTAAGGGACTTGGATATTGCTCTGACGATGGGATAACAAACACAAACAGCCCGGAAACTGAAGAGCAAAAGGCATGGGGCGGAGATACAGTGCTGAACATGCAGGCAAGCAAAGCAGATACGTTTAAATTAAAGCTCTTGGAAGTGCTGAATGTAGATGTGTTAAAAACAGTGTACGGGGAAAACAACGTAACGGGAACGATAGAAGCCGGAATAACAATTAAAGCAAACAACAGTGAGACGGAACAAGTATCTTGGGTATTTGACATGATACTAAAAGGAGCAGTGAAAAGAATTGTAATTCCGCAGGCAAGCATCTCGGAGTTAGGGGATATTGTATACAAAGACAACGAGGCAACGGGATATGAATTAACAATCGCAGCAGTCGCGGACAAGGAAGGGAACACACACTACGAATATATTAAAAAAGCGGGATAAGAGGTGATGAAAAATGATTAAAGGAACAACGAAAAGCGGGTTTAATTACACTATACAAGAAGGTGCATTAGACGATTACGAACTGCTCGAAGAATTGCGAGAAATAGACAAAGGGAACACAAGTCTGATAGTAGACGTAATAGAAAAGATCATAGGCTCAGAACAAAAAGAGCAGTTAAAAAAACATGTAAGAGACGAAACGGGAAGAGTATCGATAAAACGAATGGTTGACGAAATCGGGGAAATTTTAAGAGGAAACCAACAGGGAAAAAACTCTTAATCCTCGTTTGTATGCTAAACACAGACGAGGAGGCACTCATATGCGATTTTGCGGAAACATATCGGATTTATAACTATAAAGAGATACCGTGTAAAATGGCGGCGATATATGCAAAAGGTTTAAAAGAAAACGCGAGAATAAAAATGAAATTGGCAGGCGTTAAAGTTACGCTGGAAGATATGCTATTGGCATCTATCGCAGATCATACAAAATTGCTGACATGGATGCAAACAGAAGATGCGCGTAAAGGAAAAAACAGACCCAAAACGATATTACCGAGACTACTTGGCGAAGAAGAACGAAAAATCATATCGTTTGAAACTGGGGAAGAGTTTGAGAAAGAATGGAAACGGCTGACAGAAAAAGGGGTGAAATAGTGGGAAAGACAGAACTTGCGAAGGCGTATGTGCAAATTATACCGTCCGCAAAAGGGATAGGCGGAATGCTGCAAAACGAAGTAGGCGGAGAAACGGATGCGGCAGGAAAATCGCTCGGAGGCAGAATCGGCGGAGCGATCAAAGTCGCTGTAATCGCGGCGGGGATCGGAAAAGCCATTTCTGCGTCAATCAGCGAAGGTGCAGAACTAGAGCAAAGCATAGGCGGAATTGAAACACTATTTAAAGACAGTGCAGAGAAAGTAAAACAAAACGCTGCGAACGCCTACAAGACGGCTGGGATGAGCGCAAACGAATACATGCAGTTAACAACAAGCTTCTCCGCGAGTCTGTTACAAAGTTTAGGAAATGATACAGCTAAAGCGGCAGATGTGGCAGATATGGCAATGACAGACATGTCCGATAACATGAACAAAATGGGATCGAACATGGAGGATATCAAAAACGCATATCAAGGCTTTGCAAAGCAAAACTACACAATGCTGGACAACCTAAAACTAGGATACGGCGGCACAAAAACGGAAATGGAGCGGCTGCTTGCGGATGCGGAAAAAATTACAGGAGTAAAGTATGATATCAATAATTTATCAGACGTATACTCGGCGATTCATGTAATACAAGGAGAACTTGGAATTACAGGAACAACGGCGAAAGAAGCGGAAACAACACTGTCGGGGTCTTTGGCATCCATGAAAGCGGCGTTTAACAATCTACTTGGAAATATCGCTATCGGAGAGGATATCACGGACGAATTAAAACAGGTAGGAGAAACGGTCGCTACATTTTTGACGGGTAACTTAATACCGATGATCGGAAATGTGCTGGCGTCAATTCCTGATTTGCTCGGAAAGGATTTTGCGGCGGCAGGGCTGAACATGATCGCAGAAAACAGCGATCAAATATTAGAATCAGGAGTTTCGTTTGTGACGTCGCTTGTAACAGGAATTATAACAGCGCTTCCGTACCTTGCGGAGGCGGCGCTGAACTTGGTAGCATCTTTTGCAAATGCGATTTTAACAATGGATTGGCTGCTTGTTGCACAAAATCTGATAACGGGATTAAAAACGGGATTGGAGACAGCGGCGGTTGAAACACTGGGAACAGATACAAATATAGTAGACACGATCATGACGGGAATATCGGAGAAATTACCGGAATTCTTAAACAAAGGCGTCGAGATGGTGACGAAAATTGCGAATGGAATACTAGAATCGCTCCCACAATTAATTACGATGGCAGGCGAAGCAATAGTAAGTTTTGTTAGCGGAATGCAGTCGATGCTTCCGACGATAATGCAAAAGGGAGCGGAGCTTATTTTAAATCTTGTCAACGGTATTATAACGAATTTGCCGCAGATTGCATCAGCGGCAGGAAGTGCAATTATACAATATGTAGCAGCAATAGGGAGAAACTTGCCGTCTGTATTACAAAGCGGAATCGAAATCATCGGGAAATTGGCTGCGGGATTAATACAGGCAATACCGAAATTGATCGCACAAATACCAACGATCATAACGAACATAAAAAATGAGTTTTTATCCGTGGACTGGGGAAAAATCGGGTTAAATATCATAAAAGGAATCGCGAACGGATTAGCAAATGCAGCAGGAGCATTGTGGGACGCGGTAAAAAGTGCGCTGGGAGACTTTAAAGACAACATATTAGGCTTCTTCGGGATTCATTCGCCTTCGCGCTGGGGAGAATACGTAGGTAATATGATCGATCAAGGAATTGCAAACGGAATTTCGGGCGATGCGAAATTAGTAACAGACTCCGCGAACCTTGTAAAAAAAGCTGCATATGACCCATTGACAACAGATCTATCATATACGACAAACATCGGAAAAACAGGGAACGAAAACGGGAGACGCGGCATCGAAGAAAGACTGGATGCACTAGAAGAAGTGCTGATTACTATAGCAGGGAAAAAGCAAGAAGTTACAATGCTTTTAGACAGACGAGAATTAGGCAGAGCTTTGTTGGAAGTATAAAGGTAAAGCAAAAATGATACGATATATCAATTCAGAAGGAAAAGAATATAAATTTTACGATGCAAGAGTGAGAGCAACAAGCGGAAATTTTCACAAGCACGCTTGGACGCCGGAAACGAGCAAAAGAAAAATAGGAGAAACTGTACAAGGTTTTGAGAAAGACGCGGCGGAGTACGAAATCACTTTTACGGTTAGAGGAGCGTTGGAAGATCGAAAAACATTTTTGGATGAAATGCAGGATGCGTTCGAAACAGATGTTTTACTAGAGAAACCGGGAAGAATTTATTTTGGGGATTATTACATAGATGGGTTTGTAACATCGTCCGAAACAAAAACGTCGGATATAGCAGTCTATTATTCACAAAATAAGGTGAAATTGTATTGTCCACGTCCAATATGGACAAAAGAAAACCCGTATACGTTTCACAGTTACGGCGTATCGTCATCTGATAATAAACGCTACCCTGGGCGTTATCCTCACCGCTACGCAAATGGCATGAACAACACATACATCCAAAACCATCATTTTACAGATGCAAATTTTACACTTGTAATTTATGGGCCGGTCGTAAACCCTCAAGTCATCATCGGAGATAAAAGCTATTTAGTTAATATTGTTTTGGAGCAGGGAGAACGGTTGGAGATAGACAGCCGCACGAGGACCGTTACAAAAATATCAAAAAACGGTGAGCAAGTCAACGCGTTTCATAACCGGGAAAAAGGAAAGAAATTTTTTAAAAAGATCCCACCCGGACGGCAAAAAGTTGTATGGTCGGGTAAATTTGACTGGGATCTCGTGATCTACGAAGAAAGGAGCGAACCAAGATGGAGCGGGTGGAAGCAGCGCTAAATGGGAGCGCGCAGAATTTACCGGAAATCGGAGAAAATCGCTATCAAGGAAAACTAAACGCGCCGGCAACGAAAGCGAAAGAAGTGGTTTACCCGGTAATGATTACCGCAACTGGGGATAATGGTGGAGTAACGAAAGAAACTCGGGACTTGATTGTACGAAATGCAGATCTATTTCCGCTGGAATTTACCATTGCCCGAAAAAACGGAGAAGAGCTGGGATTTTTAGATCAGAGCGTTGCGATCGACATGGATCTTGGAGATGCGGACGACTTTGAAATCTGCTTGCCGCAGGAAGAGTGGACAAAAGAGCGGTACTGGTACGGAAATCGCATTTTTGTACCGAGAACAGAATACGGCGGAATCCTAAACAGTCTTGAAGTGATGACCAAAACGCAAGAAATTGTGTGGTGCGGCACAACGTGGAGAGGACTGCTAAAGCGAAAAATCATAGAACCGCCGGAGGGAAAGGATCACCTGACAGTAAGCGGAGATTTAAACGATATTTTGAGAGATCTTATCAAAGACCGATTCGACGGTCTTTTTTTTGTGCCGGAAGAAAAGGCAGGGATCACCGTCACAGGTTGGCAGATCGACCGATACGTCACGTTATATGATGCAGTCGATAAAATGTTAAGCGCTCAAGGATATCGCCTGCAGATCAGCTACGTTGAGCCGGAAAACCTTGATTATGGATACGTTTCCGTCAGAGCCGTACAGATCAAAAACTATTCGGAAACGCTGGAATACTCGCAAGATGGAGAGGTGCAGTTTACCGTAAAAGATTACAGAGGTGGCGTGAATCACTTAATCTGTGCCGGAAAAGGACAAAACGAAGAAAGGATCATTCTGCATTTATACGTCCAAAAGGACGGGAGCATCGGAAAGACCCCGTATTACACTGGACTTGAAGAAAATGAAGCGGTTTATGAGTTTTCGAGCGCAGACAAAGAAAAGCTGGAAGAGGATGGAGCAAAGCGTCTAAAAGAGCTGCAAAACTATAAAAGCATCGACGTAAACGTAGAAGGGATCGACTTGGAAATCGGCGACATCGTCGGCGGATATGAAGAAATTACAGGAACGAGACTACAAAAGCCGATCGTTAGAAAAATCATAAAAACAAAAAACGGAAAAACAACAACAGAATATAAAGTAAAAGGAGATGACTAGATGGGAGAACTGAAAGGAATTACAATCAATACCGACCCAGCGGCGGAGGCACATATTTACGCGGAAGACGACGCGGCGATTTATCAGAGCATTGTCGGATCAGATGGGGTCATGATGATCGGCCAGCAATGTGAAAGTCAGGTGATCAGTAACAACAAAGTACGAGTAAAAGACGGAGTTATCGTAGTAGGCGGACATTTTGCCCGCATCCCGTACGGAGATTATATTGACTGTGAGATTGTCAACGGGCAATCCGGCAGAAACCGAAACGACATCATCATAGCAAAATTCATCACTACGGGAACAGGTGGCATCGACACCTACACATTAGAGGTCAAACAGGGCGCATCCACAACCGGGTCGGCAACGGATCCGACGCTGACACAAAACAACCTCTACGAATCGGGAAAAATCAGGGAAATGCCGCTCTATCGAGTGGTAATTAAAGGGTTAAGCATCACAAAAGTAGAAAAAATGTTCGAGAGCGTCCCGACAATCCCCATGTTAAATACATATTTGTTACAATTACAGGCTCACCATGATAAAAAGACGCTCACGCCCACGGATCTGGGCGTAAGAGCAGAAGTGTGGAAAGCCATAGCAAGCAACTCGTATAAAATCGGTAAAACGGTGCATCTAAACATAGAAATCTATACAACTGCCACAATAGTTGCAAACAACGTGTACGACAATGTTTTTTCGATACCGCCACAGTATCGCCCATTAAATAACACTGTTGTAAATGTAGTGGCATCAGACGGAACGTATAAAAACCCAGTCGCTTGTACATCTTTAGCGAAGGAAAACGGTAATCTGTTTGTCTGCATCCCAAAAGCTACAAATAATTATCTTTTTATCGATGCGGAGTGGGAGTGTGCTTGATAATTAATTACTTTTTGGTGTATTTAATTGTAACGCATCTTTCCTATTGCGTATTCCAATCGGAGTCAGAAAACAGATCTTTTAGAAAGGAATGATAACATGAAACTTATTTTTAATGATGCAACTGATATGCCGATACAGTCATATGAAAAAATCGGTGGTGCGGTGCGATTCTTGACAATCGGAATTGCGCCGGAAAAGCTGAAAGAAATCTTTGAGGATGCAACAAAAACAAAGGTGATGAACGTCACAGAACGTGGGCAGATCATAGATACCTTGGAAAATTACACGGGATACGATCATACTGAGATATATCCGGGTGGAATTTATGGAGTTGTAAATAATAAAGCCGGTCTGTCAACAGAGGAGCGATTGGATGACATGGGGATTAAGTTGGAAACAGCGAAGCAGGACATAGAAGCACTGAAGGAAAACGGTGGCAACGGTGGAGCACCGGGAACGTATGCGTCTGTCTTTGCGATGGCTAAAATATCTGCAGAGAAAATTACAGATGATGAGCAGGCTCTTAAGGTAGCAGATCTGTACGATTTATGGAGCGGCGATGGAGTAGCCTACAAGACTGGAAAGTATATTACTTACCAAGATGCGCTATATAAGGTACTCCAAAACCATACATCTCAAGCGGACTGGGCGCCGGACACCGCCTCAAGTTTATATGCTAAGGTGCTTACAGATCCGACCGGAAAAGTATTGCCGTGGGAGCAGCCAAACAGCACAAACCCATACAAAAAAGGTGATAGGGTAACACATAAAGGGAAAACGTGGGAGTCTCTTGTAGACAGCAATGTGTGGGAACCGGGTGCAGTTGGATCCGAGAGTCTCTGGAAAGAAGTTGCATAACGAGAAAGGAAAGTGAGGAATATGAAAATGAATTATGCAGAAGCAATTATTGACGGATACAATGCGATTGCAGGAGCGATTGTGGCGGTGTTGTCCTACATATTAGGAGAGCACTGGATCTTATTTGCAGCCTTTTTGCTACTTAATGTAGCAGACTGGATAACCGGGTGGATGAAGAGCAAGATGGCCAACAAAGAAAACTCTGTCAGAGGCTGGAAAGGCGTCCTTAAGAAGTTGGGGTACTGGCTTATGATTATGGTTGCGTTTGGGGCATCGGCAATCTTTATCGAGATCGGTAAGGCGATCGGTGTAGATTTAGGGATCACTACATTGCTTGGATGGTTCGTACTGGCCAGCTTGCTTATAAATGAGATTCGCTCGATTTTGGAAAATTTCGTAGAAGCTGGATTTAACGTGCCGATTATATTGATTAAAGGTTTAGAGGTTGCAGACAAGGTCGTAAATAAAGATGGAGATTCAGAGGGCGAGTGATCGCCCTCTTTTGCGCCGGTGCAAATGCCGGAAGAAAGGAGAAGAACATGAGTATTTGTAGAGGAGTAGCAGGACTTAGAGGTGGAAATCCGAGAGGAATTTTTATTCACAACGATGCAGGATCACAAAATGCAAATGCAGCGTTTTACAGAAAATGGCTGCAAACGCATCCGTTAGAAAACGGATTTGCTCACGCTTATGTAGCTAGTGACGGGATCTTGTATGCGGAAGATGATGCCTACGCAGCATGGCACTGCGGGCAGACGGACGGAAACCGGAACTATTATTCGATCGAGGTCTGTCAGAGTATGGGGGATTTGGAAATCTTTAAGAAAAATGAAGAGAATGCGTTGAAGCTGGCAGCGCAGAAGTGTAAGCAGTACGGTATCGTTCCAAACACGAATACAATCCGGCTGCACAAGGAGGTGTATGCAACAGCGTGTCCGCACAGATCTGTAGAGATTCATGGGGGCACATCTGGCTGTAAAACATATTTTATTAATAAAATCCGTGAGTATATGGGAATGGACAAGTTGCCGGATGCTCCGGTTGTCAGTGGAGGCGGAAGCAGTGCAGCATCCGGTGATCCCGGCATTGTGTTTACTTATGGCGTTATGTTGACCGACGGAACAATCCTGCCCTTTGTGAATAACCTGTCTGATTTTGCAGGACTTCCGGGTCGTACAATCGCCGGTATCGCGATAAAGGTTAATAAAGGTACTGTAAAATACCGCGTGCATGTAAAGGGCAAGGGATGGTTACCTTACGTAACCGGATGTAACTGGTCTGACGCAAATAACGGCTATGCTGGATATCCGGGAGCTGTGATCGATGCCGTAGAGGTATATTATGACACTCCGGCGGATATTGTTGCAAAATATGGTTATCAAAAAGCGCAGTACAGAGTCGCTCCGATCGGCGGCGGTTACTATCCGTGGCAGTTCGACAATGAGACTGGAAATGGACAGGACGGACATGCCGGATGTTTTGGCATTGCGTTTGATAAATTTCAGCTGTACTAAAAAACATTTCCCCGGAGTATTAGCTCCGGGGAGAAATATTGTATCATCTTCATACATTATATAAAGAAGTAACAGTTGCAGGTTTTTACGTTAAGGATACCTTATAGGGATATAAAATGATTTGTATGTTGTTACGAAAAGGTTGACACAATGGGGGTCGAAGGAACTTGGAGATAAAGGTTTGACACCGATCGAGATTCTTCGTTATTTTTACGGAGATGACATGTATATTAATATTGCGCCGGAAATATCAGGTATTCCATCTTCGTGGCCGGGATATGTATTGGAGATCGGGTCAAGCGGAGAAAAGGTGAGGCAGATACAGGAGCAGTTGAATGTAATTGCGGGAGCGTATCCTGCGATACCTAAAATTACGGCAGACGGTATTTACGGTTCAAAAACGGCGGAATCGGTCAGAAAATTTCAGGAAGTGTTTCAACTGCCGCAAACGGGGAAAGTCGACTACAGTACATGGTATAAAATATCCGAAATTTATGTCGGCGTATCCAGAATCGCAGAGTTGACGTAACTTTGAAAAATCGAAAGTGATAGCGGAATCGGCATAGTTCCGGTGAAAATACCTTGACTTATTTTAATGACATATTTATAATGAATAAGGATATTGCAAAAACATGGAAGAGGAATAGTAGGAGTGTATCGTATTCAGAGAACTGCCGGTCGGTGCGAGGCAGAAACGTAAACTGTGAACTCACCTCGGAGTTCTTTCGTTGAACTTCAAGTAGACGAAAGCGGGAATTCCCGTTATAGAATGAATGAGTGCATTTGGTCGGATGAGGATACAGGAACAAAAAAGTTTTCCCGGTCCGGTCGGATGAACAAGAGTGGTACCACGGAAATAAGCCTTTTCGTCTCTTGAGTTTTCAGGAACGGAAGGCTTTCTTTTATGCGTAATATAACGATGAATGAAGGAGAGAAACATATGGGTACAAAGATAATGTATAATCACAAAGCGATTGAAAAAAAGTGGCGTGAAAAATGGGCGGAAAATTCGGTAAATCCAAGAGTGGATGATAACGGAAATAAAAAACAGAAGTATTACTGTCTTGACATGTTTCCGTATCCGTCAGGAAACGGTCTTCATGTCGGACATTGGAGAGGGTATGTAATTTCTGACGTATGGAGCCGTTATAAACTTCAGCAGGGATATTATATTGTACATCCGATGGGATGGGATGCATTCGGTCTGCCTGCTGAAAACTATGCGATCAAGATGGGAGTACATCCGGCGAAATCAACGGCGGAAAATGTGGCGAATATTAAACGTCAGATCAATGAGATCGCAGCGCTTTATGATTGGGACATGGAAGTCAACACGACAGATCCGAACTTTTATAAATGGACGCAGTGGATTTTCGTGAAGATGTTTAAAGAAGGACTTGCATATGAAAAAGAATTTCCGATCAACTGGTGTCCGTCCTGTAAGACCGGTTTGGCAAATGAAGAAGTTGTAAATGGCAAATGCGAGCGCTGCGGAGCGGAAGTCACGAAGAAAAATCTTCGTCAGTGGATGTTGAAGATCACAGCATATGCAGATCGGCTGTTAAATGATCTCGATAAGCTGGACTGGCCGGAAAAAGTAAAGAAGATGCAGGCTGACTGGATCGGAAAATCCTACGGAGCAGAAGTGGAGTTCCCTGTTGACGGAAGAGATGAGAAGATCACTGTTTATACGACAAGACCTGATACGCTTTACGGCGCGACATTTATGGTGCTTGCTCCTGAACATGAGATGGCGGCATCTCTTGCGACAGATGAGACAAGAGAAGCAGTGGAAAAATATATTTACGATGCGTCAATGAAATCAAACGTAGATCGTCTTCAGGACAAAGAGAAGACAGGCGTATTTACGGGAAGCTATGCAATCAATCCGCTTAGCGGAGCGAAGACACCGATCTGGCTGTCTGATTATGTATTGGCTGATTACGGTACAGGAGCGATTATGTGTGTTCCTGCTCATGATGATCGTGACTTTGAGTTTGCAAAAAAATTCAATATTCCTATTATTCAGGTAATTGCAAAAGACGGAAAAGAAATCGAAAATATGACAGAAGCTTATACAGAAGCTTCGGGAACAATGATCAACTCGGGCGAGTGGAATGGAATGGAATCGTCAGTGCTTAAAAAAGAAGCTCCGCACATTATAGAAGAGCGCGGATTCGGAAAAGCAACAGTCAACTTTAAACTGCGTGACTGGGTATTTTCACGTCAGCGTTACTGGGGAGAACCGATTCCGATCATTCACTGTCCTGACTGCGGTAATGTTCCGGTACCGGAAGAGGAACTTCCGCTTACGCTTCCGGACGTAGATTCCTATGAGCCGACAGGAACAGGAGAATCACCGCTTGCAGGAATTGAAGAATGGGTAAATTGTACATGTCCGGTATGTGGAAAACCTGCAAAGCGTGAGACAAATACGATGCCTCAATGGGCAGGATCTTCATGGTATTTCTTGCGTTATGTAGACAGTAAAAACGATAAAAAATTAGTGTCCAGAGAAAAAGCAGACGAGATGCTGCCGGTAGATATGTATATCGGAGGCGTAGAACATGCCGTGCTTCACCTTCTGTATTCTCGGTTTTATACAAAATTTTTGTATGATATCGGAGTAGTAGATTTTGACGAACCGTTCCACAAATTGTTCAATCAGGGAATGATCACCGGAAAGAACGGAATTAAGATGAGTAAATCAAAAGGAAATGTCGTTTCGCCGGATGCTCTTGTGAATGATTATGGATGCGACTCGTTAAGAATGTACGAGCTTTTTGTAGGACCGCCGGAGTTGGATGCGGAATGGGACGACAGAGGAATCGACGGAGTAAACCGTTTCCTGAAACGTCTTTGGAATCTGCTTATGGACAGTAAAGAAGCAGACGTTCAGCCGACAAAAGAGATGATAAAACTTCGCCATAAAATGGTTTATGATATTACAAATCGTCTGGAAAGTTTCAGTTTGAATACTGTAATTTCGGGATTTATGGAGTATAACAACAAGTTTATTGAAATGGCGAAAAAGGAAGGCGGAATTGATAAAGAAACATTAGAAACAATCGCGGTTCTTCTTTCTCCGTTTGCACCGCATTTTGCCGAAGAAATGTGGGAGCAGCTTGGCCATGGAGAAACAATTTTTAAAGCAGGATGGCCGTCATATGACGAAAGTGCAATGAAAGATGACGAGATTGAAGTGCCGGTACAGATTAACGGAAAGACAAGAGCTGTTATCAGTATTTCTGCCGATGCATCAAAAGATGAGGCAATCGCCGCCGGAAAAGAAGCGGTAGCCGATAAACTGACAGGTACGATCGTCAAAGAAATTTATGTACCGAAAAAAATAATCAATATCGTTCAGAAGTAGGTCATGTGAATAGAATCACCGGAAGATGCTTTTTGGCACTTCCGGTGATTTTTGATATTGGGAGTTATGTCTTTTGAAGTGATATATATATCAACTTGATTATGCAAAATAACATCAAATGTTCCGTATTATACAAAAAGTAAAAATAAAAGCAACATTTTTGCACAAAAAAGAAAACGAAAACATGCTATAATTTGTAATATATTTCATTGAAAGAAGGAGAGATGAGCATGAAGAAAAAAATAATGGCGGTCCTTTTGGCACTCGCTATGGTGACCCAAGGCGCCATGCCTGTTTTTGCTCAAAATGAAGGTGCGGAAGGAATTGAGACAGCGGCAGATGCAGAAACGGCAAAAATTTTGTGCAAGGAGTATTTGAGTGAAGAACAGCAGATTCAAGGCATTGATCAACGTTTTGAAATACCACAAGAAGACGTGTCTTTTGTAAACGATTTGGGAAGTGGTACGATCACGCTGAGTTTTAAGACAGGCAGTACTAATTTGCAGGCGCTGGCCGCGATCAACGGAGACAAGCATGCGAATCATTACATGTCTTTGTATATCAGCGGCGGAAATAAAATCGGCTTTGAATTCCGTAAAAACGCAACTGTAAATGATCACAGAAATTTTACGGTAGATAATGTGAATCTTGCGGATAATCAGTGGCATACGATCACGCTTGCGGTAGAAAAGGACAGTTATTATAAAGTATATCTGGATCAAAAACTTGTACAGAAGTGGGAAGTTGACGAGACTAATTTTGTTGATAAAATGGAGTGGGAACCGACTTCAGTGACATTTGGAGGCGCAAAACGGATTTCGGGAAACAGTTATCCTTTTACCGGAAGTATCAAGCAGGTAAAACTGTATAATGAAGCGGCTTCCGAAGATCAGATCCTGGCAGATCACGGTGCAGTTTCTGTAGGAACACCGATTTTTACTTATCAGAGAAAAACTTTTGACGGAACAGAAGGAAAGATGGTTCAGCTTCCGGAGCAAAAAGAGACAATTTCCGGATTGAAAAAAGGAACGTTTTCTTTTGCATATCGCTTGAACGAGGCGGCTGTAGGCAAAACGATTTACGGATTATTATCGCTGTCGAACAGCAATGCGGATAAAGAGTACGGAGCGCTTTATATTAAGCCGAAGGACAATCGGATCGGATATGAAGTGCAGGGAAAAGGGGATAAATATATTACGCTCAAAGACGGAAAATCTGTCAATAATGTCCAGTGGCATACGGTGACATATGCCTTTGACGGCACACATGCAGAGTTTTACTTAGACGGAGCATCCATCGGAAAATTCGAGACAACGCATTTGCTGAAGGGAGATTGGACTCCGGATATGGTTACGCTTGGCGGAATCAGCAGAACGAATAAGACGCCGGGCGCGAAATGGCCGTTCTACGGAACGATCGACAGCGTCAATGTGTTTGATGAAACGTTAAATGCGGAACAGGTTATGGAGCTTCATAGACGTACTTTGCCGCAGGATGAACCGGAATACGGAGAGAACGTCTATAAGACAGGCGAGTACGGTATTTATGATATGGGCGATTATGATTCTTATAATTACCGTATTCCCGCAATGGTTACAACGAGCAAAGGAACTCTGATCGCAGCAGCCGATCAAAGAAATACACATTGGTCCGACTGGGGAAATATTGATACAGTTGTCAGAAGAAGTACAGATAACGGACTGACATGGGAAGAGCCGATCGATGTAATCGATCTGAAATCACAATCCTATTTTAACGGCACACAATCTGCGTATACGATTGACCCGGCATTGATCGCAGAGGGCGAAAACGGAAAGAATCCGGGGCGTGTCTGGATGCTTGTAGATATGATGCCGGAATCGACGAATGGAAGCCAGGGTACATATTCGATCAAAGAAACGGGAACAGGCTATGTGAAAGTAGATGGAAAAGATTATCTGGCGCTTTATGATAAAGACAATAATCAATATACGCTTCGAGAGAACGGAGAAGTATTTGATAAGGAGAATCGCAAAACCGATTATGTGGTAAAACAGTTTGAAGGAAATGATAAACAAGGATACCACGAAAAAGGCGATCTGTATCAATCCGGTAAATATGTGGGAAATATTTATCTGAGAAGCGCTTCTAAGAACAACGATTCCGCTCCGCTTCATCCTAAGCAGACATGCTATTTGTGGCTAAGTTATAGCGATGACGACGGTATGACGTGGAGCGAACCGGTAGACATTACGCCGCAGGTAAAAGAAGACTGGATGAGATTTTGCGGTGTCGGTCCTGGATTCGGAGTTCAGCTTCGGTATGATGAAAAGCATCCGGGAAGACTTATATTCCCGATTTATTATACGATTGCCGGAAGCGGTATAGGATTCCAGTCTTCGGCTTGTGTTTACAGTGATGACGGCGGAAAAACATGGCATAGAGGAGAATCTCCGAATGACGGAAGAATCAACAAAGACGGACAGGAGACTTCTTCGCAAAATCCGGTCGGCATCAGTGAACTGACAGAAAGTCAGATCATTGAACTAAGCAGCGGAAATTTGCTTCAGTTTATGAGAAATACACGCGGAAACGGAAAAGTTGTTGTTTCAAGAAGTACAGACGGAGGAGCGACATGGAGTGATCCGATCGATACAACGGCGCCGGAAGTATACTGTCAGTTATCTGTTTTATATTATGATAAAAACGGAACAGGCGGCAAAGACAGAGTGATCATGTCGAATCCGGGAGGGACAGGAAGAAATAACGGAACATTGCGAATCGGAGAAGTGACAGAAACAAAGGATAGTTTTTCTGTAGACTGGGTAGAAGAAAAAATGTTCTGTCCTAATAATTACGCATATTCTTGTCTGACAAAAATGAAAGACGGAAATATGGGACTTCTCTATGAACATCAGAATACGATCAAATTTACTGCGTTTAATTTAGAGTATATTAAAGATGAAGTGAATTTATTGAGTCCGACGATTACAGCTGTTACATACAAAGTGGAAAAAACAGACGATCACGCTTATACGCTCCCGGGAGATAAATATGTGATCACAGTGAAAACAGATCAGAATGTCACTGTGCAAGGAACACCGAAATTCAGATTTATGTTAAATGGTAAAGGCCGTTATGCAAACTATGTATCCGGTGGGAATGACGACAAGGAGTTAGTATTTGAATACACTGTACAAAAAGGCGATGAAGGAACTATTCAGTTTAAAGGACCAAAAATTATCTGCGATGAAACAGGCACAGTAAAAAATGCAAATGATTTGTGCGTAAGTTCGGGAGATATGGATGTTAAAATGGGATACATCGGAGTAGATCCTTCGGATGCGGCAAGAGATATTGCGACAGATCAGATGAGCGCTGCGGCAGGTTCGGCTCAATCGGGTCAGGAGGCGTCGAATGTTCTGGACGGAAAAGCGGATACATTGTGGCATACAAAATGGAGCGCCGGTCACGGACGCGAAAAACATTGGATTCAGTTTGAACTGAAAGACTTTTATTTGATCGACGGAATCCGTTATCAGCCGCGGCCTTCGGGAGGAACAAACGGTATTATTACGGAATACAAAGTGGAAGTAAGTAATGACGGCGTTCACTTTGAACAGGCGGCAACAGGAACATGGGACGCGAACGCTGCATGGAAACTGGCTTCATTTGAGCCGGTATGTGCAAAATATGTGCGTTTGACATCTTTGGATGCAATCAGTGTGGAGGCGGATAATGACTATGCTTCGGCAGCGGAAATCCGCCTTACAGGAACAAAAACAGAGAAACCTCCGGTTGCCGAAGCGGATAAGAAGTCTCTGGGAGCTGCGATTGCGTATACGAAAGATGTAAAAACAAAGCCTGAATACCAATATGTTGTGCCGATCGTAAAACAGAAATTAGACGAGGCGCTTGAAGCGGCTGAAACTGTTTTTGCAAATGAAGCCGCAACACAGGGAGAAGTTGACAAGGCAGAAGCTGATCTTAAAAAAATGCTTGAATATTTGTCTTTTACAGGAGATGCAAAATTGCTCAGAGAGCTGGTAGATATTGCAAAAGAAATCAATACAGATATTTATACAGAGCAGAGTGCGAATGCGTTTAAAGAAGCGCTTGAAGAAGCGGAAGCTGTGCTTGCCAATGAAAATGCGCTGCAGGATGAACTTGACGCGGCTCATAAAAAATTACAAGAGGCAATGGATGGATTGAAAGTGATACCTGTGGATAAATCACAGCTTCGGAAACTTGTAGACGATTCGCGGAAATATGTAGAAAAACTGAATGAGTATACAGCCCAAAGCGGTCAGATTTTTATGGGAGCATTTGAGGCGGCTGAAAATATTTTAGAAAAACAGGACGCGACAAAAGAGGAAGTGGATCAGGCGTGTGCAAATCTTCGCAATGCAGTCTTTGGATTGAGGTTGATACCGAGCAAAGAAAAACTGGAAGAATTGATCCAAAGTGCAGAACAGATCGATGTGAAGCTTTACACAGAAGAAAGCGCAGAAAACTTCATGTCGGCATTAGCGAAAGCAAAAGAGGTATTTGCAGACGAGGACGCAACGAAAGCGGAAGTAGAAGATGCAGAACAGGCACTTGCAAAAGCAATCGACGAATTGAAATTAAAAGAAGTCGGAAAAGAAGACAAAGAAAAGAATGCAGGCGCTGTTAAAACAGGCGATAGTTCAACTCCGATTTTATTTGCAGTGATTGCGGTATTAAGCGCGGGAACGATATTTTTTGTACGGAAAAAAGAAGAAAAGAAATTTACATGCTGAAAAAAATAATTAGTGACATGCAGAAGTAAGTTCTATAAACAGAATCACCGGATGTGCCTGTTGGCACTTCCGGTGATTTTGTTTATAGAGTGATTCTTCCGCATCCTAAAGTGTGTGTGCTTTTTTCGGAAAGCTTTCTGACGTCGCGGGGATATATCCCTTTAAACTTTTTGAAACAAGAGCTGAATTTACTGTGGGATGAATAACCTACAGATTCGGAAATTTCTTTAATGCTAAGGGAAGTGTTAAGCAGCAGCGTTTCCGCCATGTTCACACGCCTTCTTTGAGAATATTCCGTAATACTAAGCTGATATTTTTGCTTGAATAATTTTTTTAATTTTGTTCCGCTCATTGAGGCGATTTTTTCAAGGGTCTGCTGAGAAACGTCGAGCGCGTAATGATCGTCTAAGTAATTTGCCACATCTTTTAATGCTTTGTCATCGTCTTTTGAAATACGAACATCTTTATTGTTGAAAAAAGCGTTTATAGTCAAGCTAAGCCATTCTTTTGCCTTTGCCTCAAAAAACAGCTCTGCGGCAGGAGACTTCATTTTGCAGTTTAATATTTCTTTCGCTAACGGTGCAAACGATTTGATGATTGCCGGATTGAAAGAGGTGAATATATCTGAATAAGAAATATTTTTTTCTTTTTTCAAAGAATATAGATACTCTTCGATCATTTCTTTTTTGAAACTGATTCCTACGCTTAAATATGGGAAATTACTGTGCAAAAGAAATTTATAATCTTTGTGCATATTTTCCACATCGACAATATGGAGAGAGCCTGCAGACAACGTCTGATAAGGACTAAAGCTTTCGCCGTTTCCGGTAATGATATAGGAAGAAGAAAACGACATAAATTGATCCATATTAAGAGCAGACGAGTAGACAATATCCTTTTTTATAAAAAAGTCATGTATCTCGACGATAAAAGAATCCGTTTCATAAAACCAATAACAGCCTTCTGCTTCCTCTCTGCAAACGCAGAAAGTAGTTCCGATATTACAGTATTTTGATTTTTCTTTACAGGAATCAGTTCCTAAGTAGTTTTTAACAAATTCGTAGTAGTTCATTATAATTTTCTCCGCTTTCATGCAAAAACAAATATCCCGATTAGACGTTATCCCTTTTGGACTAAAAACTCTAAGTTTATTGTAACACAATAATTAAACTGATACAATACTGATTGTAGCAACCGGAAATTAGTTTTAAAAACAAAAAAAGACTAAATGGGATAAAATTATCAAATCTGAAATCCGAAAAGATTTTGTTGATTTGAGCGTGAAAGGAGAGGATTAGGATGAAAAAAGAAAAGAAAAAGTCTGTTTTAACAAGAATCATACCTTATGCAGGGAAAAGAAAATACATGCTTTTTTTGGCAATGGCTTTTTCGGCTTTGTCGGGAATCCTGTTGCTGATGCCTATGTGGTATATTCACAATATTATAAAAAATGTGATCTTGAATGGAAATGTAAATTACACCATGATAAGAGAAAATATAGCATATGCGGTAATATTTCCTTGTGTAGGACTTGGCTTATATGTTTTGGCAGGAATTTTTTCACACCTTTTTGCATTTGAAGTTGAAGAAAATATTATAAAGATCAGTGTGAAAAAACTGTTAGATAAACCGTTGGGGTATTTTATGAACAAAGAAAGCGGGAAACTGCGCGGGATCATTATAAACGGCGCAGGTGAAACGCACAATGTCTTGGCGCATCAGCTCCCGGACATTGCCTCGACATTTGTTTCTCCGGTTGTCATATTAGTCTTTTTGTTTTTATTTGACTGGAGGTTAGGATTGACAAGTCTTATCCCTGTTTTTATCGGCCTTATTTTTATGGCGACAATGCTGACTGCTCAAGGGAAGAAAAACAGAGAAGAATACTATAAACAGATCAATACATTGTCTGCCGAGACAGTTGAATATGTCAGAGGAATCCCGGTAGTAAAAACATTCGGTCAGAGCGTGGAAAGTTTTAAGCGTCTTTATACTTCTATTATTGTTATGAAGGACAGCGTCTTGAAAATGACTATGGGATACAGAAATAAAATGTCTATGTTTGAAGCGACTTCGGGTTCGACGGCGTTTTTTCTTGTTCCGGCTGCTTTGTTTATTATTGCAGCGGGAGAAAATCCGCATGAAGTTGTCGCTGATTCGATCATATACTTTTTGATCGGACCGATTTTCGGAGTTCTTATTATGCGTACTGCGACAATCAGTCAATATCTTTATTTTGCAGAACTGGCTCTTGATAAAATAGAAGATATTCTTGAGTATGATGAGATGGCTTACGGGAAAGAAGATCAGACGACAGGCGGGATCGAATTTAAAAACGTTTCTTTTTCTTACGGAAGTGAAAAAGTATTAGATAACATTTCTTTCAAAGTAAATCGAGGTGAAACAGTGGCGCTGGTCGGACGTTCGGGAAGCGGAAAGACGACAATCGCCCGTCTTGCCGCAAGATTTTACGATGCAGATGAAGGGGAAGTTTTATTGGGCGGAAGCAATATAAAAGAATATGATAAAACTTCGCTTATGCGGAAAATTTCATTTGTGTTTCAAAATGCAAGGCTTTTTAAAATGAGCCTGAGAGAAAATCTTCTGTGTGGGAAGGAAGATGCCATTGATAAAGAGATTGAACAGGCGCTTTTTGATGCGGGAGCAAAAGAGATTGTGGACGGTCTAAAAGATGGATTGGAGACAGTGTATGGAACGAAAGGTACATATTTTTCAGGAGGAGAAGCGCAGCGGCTCGTGATCGCCAGAGCTTTTTTAAAGGATGCGGAATATGTGATACTGGATGAAGCCACCGCTTTTGCAGATCCTGAAAATGAACGCATTATACAGGAATCTTTCAAAAAGTTAGCTGAAAATAAAACGACATTGCTGATTGCACATCGGCTTTCGACAGTTGTAAATGCAGACAAAATTCTCGTAATCGAAAAGGGGCGTATTGCAGAAGAAGGAAAACACGAAGCGCTTTTAGAAAAAAACGGAATATACAAGTCGCTTTGGGACGAATACCGGAGATCTGTCAACTGGAAGATTGGAGGTAAAAATGATTAATTATTTTATGAAAAAATATGCGATGTCGCAGACCGGAGCAAACAATTTAAGAAAAGCTGTTTTTTCCCGTACGATTTTAAATTTGACGAAGATGTTTCCGCCGATGATTGCATTTATGTTTATATTTCAATCGCTAAGCGATATGGATACTGCGGAAGAGGCGATAGCATTAACACCACAAAATTATGTACTTATTATATTGGCAATGCTTTTTGTTATGTTTTTTGTTGCAAGATGGGACTATACCCGTCTATATACGAACGTTTACAGTGAGAGCGCAAATGTCAGAGTCGATATTGCCAATAGATTGAAAAAATTACCGTTATCGTATTTTGGAAAAAGAAACATATCAGATTTGGCTGCGACGATGATGGGAGATATGTCGCTGTATGAAGAAATTTTTTCTCATGCAGTTCCGCATATATATGCTACCGGGATTTCAACAACGATCATTTCTGTTTTGATTCTTAACTATAATTTGAAACTTGGTCTGGCAGCGCTTTGGGTGATCCCCGTTTCTCTTTTGATTTTCTTTTTATCAAAAAATAAGAGAAAGAAAAGTAATGAAAAATGGGTAGAACAAAACAGAGAGGTACTTGATGATCTTCAGGAAACGATAGAACAGATTCAGGAGATAAAATCCTATAACATGGAAGAAAAAGCAAAAAAGCAATTTTTTGAAAAATTACAGAAAAGCACAAAATTAAAAGGCACTATTGAAATTGTAACAGGTGTCGCAGTGGCTTTTTCGGGAATGCTTCTGAAAATGGGAATCGTAACAGTGGCAGTTACAGGCGCGCAAATGCTTTTGGCAGGGGAAATTAATATCTTCGTATATATCGTATTTCTTATCATGACTGCAAGTATCTATCTTCCGATAGAAGGGATCATAGCCTTTATGGGGATGATCGATATGCTTGACAGTGTTGTAGGCAGAATAAAAGAAATAAAAACGATGCCGATCCAAGAGGGGGAATCAAAGTTTCATCCGAAAAATTATGATATAGAATTTAAAGACGTTTCATTTGGATATGAGGATTATTCGGTTGTCAGGAATGTAAGTTTTACGGCAAAACAAGGAGAGATAACGGCGCTCATCGGGGCATCCGGAAGTGGAAAGACTACTCTTACAAAGCTTGCCGCAAGATTTTGGGATATTAATAAAGGAAAGATCTTGCTGGGAGGAGAGGACATAAGTAAAGTAGATCCTGAAGCGCTGCTGAAGAACTTTTCTATTGTTTTTCAGGAGGTAGTGTTATTTAACACAAGTATCAAAGAGAATATAAGGATCGGGAAAAAAGGTGCGACAGATGCTGAAATTTTTGAGGCGGCTAAAATAGCAAGATGCGATGAATTTATCGAAAAAATGCCAAATGGAATAGAGACTGTAATAGGTGAAAACGGAGAACGGCTTTCAGGAGGGGAAAGGCAAAGAATTTCCATTGCACGAGCCATACTGAAAGATGCTCCGATCATATTGATGGATGAAGCAACCGCATCTTTAGATGTTGAAAATGAAAGTCTTATTCAGGAGGCGTTGTCGGAGCTGATCAGAGAAAAAACAGTGATTGTGATAGCTCACAGAATGAGAACGATCCGAAGCGCTGATAAAATCGTTCTTCTGAACAACGGAGAAATCGAGGCGATAGGAAATGATAAAGAAATGTATGAACGGTCGGCCGCATATAGAAAAATGCTATCCGATTCTAAAATAGAACAAACAGTTACAGTTAATTAAAGCTATTATCCGAAGTGGATTTATTTGATACTGCAATGCTTAACATGATTCGTATAGTTGGGAGAAAAAGATAATGGATAAAAAAGAAAAAACAGGCGTACTAAATGTGAGAGACTTGGTAAATGTCGGATTATTTTCCGTGTTGATTTTTATTGCTACGTTTCTTTCTGGGATGATCGGTTTTATTCCGGTCTTAATGCCGGTCGTTCCGTTCGTTTATGGGATTGTGTCAGGGCCGGTATACATGCTTTATTTTACGAAGATTAAAAAAGCAGGGATGCTTTTCATTCAGACGATCGTAGTAACACTTGCATTTGTGGCAACCGGACATGGACCGTGGGTACTGCTTACGGCAGTTATCGGCGGTTTACTGGGAGAAGTTGTCCTAAGGAATGGACGGTATAAAAGTGTAAAGCATGCAAGACTTGCTTTCAGCGTACAGTCCATATATGGACTTGGAAACTGGCTTCCGATTTATTTTGCGAGAGATGCCTATATCCGGCAGATGCTTGATATGGGGTACGGGGAAGAATATACACAAAAAATGATGAGTGTTTTGCCGAACTGGACGCTTCCGCTGATTGTGATTTTAGGAATGCTCGGCGCGTACATAGGCTGCACGATAGGCATAAGAATGTTGAAGAAACATTTTGTAAAAGCAGGCATGGCAGAGGAGGTATAGCGTGCACAGTGAAAAATTTAAACTGGATTTTCGGACGAAAATGTTGATGTCATTGTGTCTTTCGTATACTCTGATCCTGGGAAATATACAAACGAAATTTTCGATTGTGGCGGCAGCTTATTCGCTGCTGCCATATGTATTTTTACTCTTGAACAGGGAAAAGAAAGCGGCGGTAAAAGGAATCCTGTTTATTATGGCTGCTTACATCATTCAAAAAGAATGGGTGTTTTCAGCCGGTGGTTTTTTGGGATCTTTATTTCTTTTTATTACGATGATGTTTTTGCGGCTTCTTCCGGGATTTGTGATGGCGAGATTTGCTCTTGCTTCATCTACAATGAGCCATATGACGTCAGCGCTTAAAAAAATGCATTTTCCGGTTGTGTTGATCATCCCGATTACGGTTATGGCAAGATTTTTTCATACGGCGAGAGAAGATTATAATCAGGTAAAAGACGCAATGTATTTACATGGTCTTACAAACAGACGCCTCTTTTTTCATCCTGTAAAGCTTTTTGAATACAGAATGGTTCCATTATTTATGGTGCTTACAAAAACAGCAGATGATGTTGCCGTATCGGCGATGACGCGAGGACTGAAAATCCATGGGAAAAGAACGTATATCGGCGAAAGCAGGTTTTGTATGAGAGACTACATTTGTTTTTTGCTTATGCTCGTGTTGATAGGATTTTATATAGGAGGGAAATATGTTTGCGTGTAGAAATTTAAATCTGTCATATAAAGGAAACAAAATACTAAAAGATATACATTTTCATATTCCTGAAGGAACGGTTTTTTGTATAACGGGAGAATCCGGATCCGGCAAAAGCAGTTTATTAAAAGTAATCAATGGGATAATCCCTGAGATTACCGAGGCGGAAATTTCAGGAGAAATAAAATTAAACGATATGCGGTTAAATGAGATGGATATTGCACAGAGAAGCCGGTATATTTCGACCGTATATCAAAATCCGAAAACACAGTTTTATTGCGTTGAGTCTACGGATGAACTGGCGTTTCCTTTGGAAAACAGAAATCTGCCGAAGGATGAGATGGTTAAGATAATAAAAAAATATACGGAGCTGCTCGATACGGAAAAGCTTTTAAACAGAAATATTTTTTCACTGTCAGGCGGAGAAAAGCAGCTTATGGCAATTACAAGTGTGATGACGATGGACAATCAAGTATATCTTTTCGATGAGCCGTCGGCTTCTTTGGATCATCATTCGATCGGTCTTTTGAAAAAATGCATCGCCGAGCTGAAACGAAAAGGGAAAATCGTGATAATTGCCGAACACAGACTGTATTATCTGAAAGAGATCATGGATTATCTGGCTGTTTTAAAAGAAGGAAAACTGGAAATGATCTCTGTGGAAGACTTAGATCATGACAAGATCTGCAGACTGAAGGAGACGTATGCCTTAAGGAGTTTTGAAGAAATCAGGAAAGAAGAGCTGTTATCGGATAATCCCTGCTATCAGATCCAGATGCTGAACAAAACGAAAAACGGAGAAAAGGATAAGAATATTTTAAAATGTAAAAATTTTGCACAAAGCTTTAAAAATACGAAAATCATGGATATCGGGGAAATCGGATTTTCGGAAGGAATATATTTTATTATAGGAGAGAATGGAGTCGGGAAGTCCACATTCATTAAAAAGATGGCAAAACTGCTGAAAGGAAAAGGAAAATCTTTTTACTGCGGGAATGAAATAAAAAGATCTTATGAATATATCTCCATGGTGATGCAGGATGTAAATTATCAGATATTCACAGAATCTGTATGGTCGGAAATATCCATCGTCAGTCAGGACGATGCAAAAAAGGAGCGGGTGTTGAAAGAGTTGATGCTTTATGACAAGAAAGACAGTCATCCACAATCTTTGTCCGGAGGAGAAAAGCAAAGACTTATGATCGCACTCGCTATAGTAAGTTTGAAACCGATCGTGATATTAGACGAGCCGACAAGCGGGCTTTGTAAAGGGCAGATGGCGTCCACTGTCAAATATTTACAAAAGATGAAAGAAGAAGGAAAAACAGTAATTGTAATAACTCACGATTATGAATTTATAAAGGAATGTAAAGGAGTTGTCTATGAATTTTTAAATACAATTTAAATACAAACTTTTTGTAAATATTGGACTTTCAGGAATTAATAAGAAAAATATTGTTATGTACATGGAGCGGTTAAACGGTACATTGAAGTGGAAAGGGGAATAATATATGCTTTACAAAAGCATGTTTCAAAGTAAAACAATATAAGAGCCATGCAGTTTTATATACACGGAAGGAGGGAATATACAGTTAATATAAGGCAACAGTTATTTCGCCGGAACACAATTTAAACATCGGTTAATGTATCCGAATTAAATTAAAAGAAAAGGGAGAAAACACATGAAACAATTTGTAAAGAAAAAAGTAAGTTTTGTTATGGTAATGATCATGGCTGTGATAACCGTAATCTCCATGTCGCTGCCGATGGCAGTGTTTGCGCAAGGGGGGGGGGTATACGCTAACGCTGAAAAATGAGGGGAGTACGCCCCATACTTTTCAGATATATCAGATTTTTTCGGGAGATTTAGATGAAAGCAAAACCCTTTCTAATATTCAGTGGGGAACGGGAATTAAAGAAGCTTCAAAAGAAACTTTGGGAACTGCGGCTGAAAAAGCGCAAACTTTAACCGGCGAATCAGAAGCAAAAGAATTCGCAAAGACGATCCAAGAGCATTTAAATGAAGATAATAAACTTGAGGTACGCGTAGAAAAAAATGATTCGACAACTGTTGCAAATTTAAATGCAGGTTATTATCTTATTAAAGATAAGGAGGGAAGTCAGACACAAACACCTCCAAACTCAGCGTATACGTCATACATTTTGAAAGTAGTAGGCAATACGACTGCTAAAACAAAATTAGATGTGCCGGAACTTGTAAAAAAAGTGCAGGAAAATAGTAAGAAGGATATCGAGGGAAACGGGTGGCAGGATGCCGCCGACTATAACATAGATGAGGTGATTCCTTATAAACTTACGGGTACATTGCCGAGCAATTATGCAGAGTACGAAACGTATTTTTATGAGTTCAATGATATAATGTCTGCAGGATTAACATTTGATAAAATGTCTGTAAAGGTTACGGTAGACGGTACGACGTTAACGGCAGATCAGGACTATAGCCTGATAGTGCATTCGGATACTAATAGCTTTCAGGTCCGCTTTGAGAACTTGAAGGCGATTCAAAGTGTGATGATAACTTCCACAAGTCAAATTGTCGTGGAATACAAATGTAGATTAAACGGAAATGCTGTAATTGCCGGAAACGGAAATCCTAATACAGCGTATCTTGTATATTCTAACAACCCAAATCAGAGCGGAGGCGGCGACCACGGAAAAACTCCGGAAGATAAAAATGTCGTATTTACATATAAAGTAGTAGTAAATAAGAAAGATGAAGAGAATCACTCGTTACAAGGTGCACAATTTGAGTTGCGGAAGATAGTAAATGATCAAGACGAAGGAACAAAAATAGACACAGTTACTGTTACGGAAGGAACTAAGTTTAATTTTAAAGGATTGGATGCAGGAAAGTATAAGTTAATAGAAACAGTGACTCCATCCGGGTATAATACGATTCAGCCGATTATTTTTACGATTGAAGCCACATATGACGAGGAATCGGATGATCCGCAATTAACATCTTTGACAGGACAGACGGAAGGAGAAATAGTTTTTATACGAAAGACAGAAGAAAGGGAAGACTCTCTGTCAACAGATGTAATTAATAAGAAAGGCATTCAGCTTCCGGAGACAGGTGGAATGGGAAGATATTTAATATATACATTAGGAACGATCTTCGTATTAACCGCTCTGGGATATACAGTGTATAAAAGAAACAGAAAACATACTGAAAAATGATGTTTAAGATTAAAAAATATATACCTGATATAGTAGTTGCGATCATTTTGATTGCTGGGATAGGCTTGTTGGCCTATCCCACGATCGGTGATTATATCAATGCGCTGCATTCTTCAAAAGCGATAGGAAGTTATGTAGAAAAGACGAAAGATTTATCCAAGGAAGAAAAAGAAAACTTGTTAAGAGAAGCAAGAGAATATAATGAAAGTCTGGTTGGTAAAGTCAATCGATATTATTTGAATGAAGAAGAAAAAAAGAGATATGCTCATATCCTTGATATAACAAAAACCGGTATTATGGCATATGTAGAAATACCGAAATTAAATATATATATGCCTGTTTATCATGGCACGGATGAAGGCGTGCTGCAGATAGCGGCAGGTCATCTGCCGGGCAGTTCCCTGCCTGTAGGAGGAGAAAATACCCATAGTCTTATATCCGGACATAGGGGATTGCCTTCTGCGAAATTATTTACGGATATTGATAAGTTAAAAAAGGGCGATTTATTTTTCATACACGTATTTGATGAGGTTCTGGCATATAAGGTAAATCAGATAAAAATCGTACTTCCCGATGATGTGGAAACTTTGGAGATAGAAAAGGGAAAAGATTATGTAACTTTGATCACATGCACCCCTTACGGAGTGAATTCCCACAGACTTCTTGTGCGGGGAGAACGTACTGTTTATAAGCAATCAGAATCGAAAATAGAAGATATGATCAAAAAAAATAATCTGAAGTATATCATGTTGACGGCAGGAGTTATTCTGGCTCTGATCGGCATGACAGTTCTGGTATCGGTATTTCTGATAAAGAGAAGAAAGAGGAGGAAGTTGAATGAAAAATAAGAGAATAAACCTATTGCTTATTCTATGTTTTAGTCTGATATTTTTTATAACTTCTTTCGATTGCGCGTATGCGGCAGAGGAGAACGGCAGTTTGAATATTATACTAACTTATGAACGGCAAGCGATAGACGGCGCCGAATTTTCTGTTTATCAAGTTGCTAAGTGGAATGAAAAAGAGAGTCGGCATACAGTAAAAGCGCCGTTTCGATGGAACGGGGATTTTGTAAATATTAAAACGGCTGACGATCAGTTAAAATTATCGCTTTATTTTGAAAAGCAAAGCCGTAATATAAAAGAAATGATGAAAGGGGAAACCGGAGATGACGGTACGGCAAAATTTACAGATTTGAAAGATGGGATTTATCTTGTGGTACAGACAGGATCATCCGGAAAAGCAAAAGACTTTACTAATGTACAGCCTTTTTTAGTTATCATTCCTCAATTTGAAAATGGAATCCAGAACAGGGTGGTGAATGCAAAACCGAAAACTGAGATACAAAGGAAAGAAAAACCCGAGATACCTCCACAAACACCACCGGATCTATCTCCTAAAAAACGTCCTCAAACAGGAGATATTACAAATATGTTTCGGTGGAATGGAGTCTTGATGTTAAGCAGCGGTATGCTGCTGCTGTTTTTCAGGATCAGGCAAAAAAGCAAAATAGGGGAGGAGAGCGTTGATGAAAAAGAATAATTTGCTAATAAAGCTTTTAACCCTGTTAATAATTATAGCTGCTGTCCTGCCGGTGTTTTATATGCCTGCATATGCGGTGGAAGAAGAGTATGGAACACAAGATATATCTGATCATGGGATAAGCGAACAAGGAGAAAACATCACTTCTTCCGAATCGGAAACATCGTATGTTGAAGAGGGAAACAATGTATTTGACATCGTTCCGAAAGGATATACATTGAAAGCGGTTCAAACAAGGTCTGTTGAGTTTATCATACAGTATCCCCCGGGGCAGCCGACAGGAAATGTAACATACGAATTGAAGAAAGAAATAAATAACCGGGAAATAGTAGTAAAGAGAGGAACACTAAATAAGTCACAGAAAAAAATTACTTTTAAAGATTTAGAATTAAATTAAATACAGAGAATTCTAAAGTAACGTTAGAAGAGGGGACGTTGACGATTAAAGTTGCAAATGAAAAGACTGTAACGACAGAGATCACTGTGGATAAAAAATGGTTTAGAGCTGACGGAACTGAGTTTCACCCTCAGGATGGGGAGATTTCTTATAATCTGATACAGGTTTTGACTACGGAAGGAGGGGAATCTTCCGAAAAAATATATAAATCGGGAGAAACATTGACAAGTCAGGACGGTTGGCAAAAAACTTACTCAAATCTGCCGGCGGCAGACATAAACGGCAATGGAGAAAAAGAAATCTGCACGTATTATGTGAAGGAGATTTTGATTGCAGATTATAGTACAAGCTACAGTAACGGCAGCGTCGGTGAATCAGAAGATCCGTCGGCCGCGGCGCTTTCGTCGGGAACTATCACTGTTAAAAATACGGAAAAGATGAAATTCATATTACCTGAAACAGGTGGAACGGGACGTGGGATTCTGTACATTGCAGGAGTGTTTCTGTTAGGGATTTCTATGATTCTGTTAGGCAATAAAAATAGTTCTTTTTATGAATGCTTACATAAGAAAGGGTGACTTTTTGTATGAATTTGGATGAGCGGGATTTAAAAAAGATCAAATCTTTACATGTTATGTTGAAAATGCCAATATGGATATTGGAAAAAGAAACAAATAAAGTTTTAAAAAGCTATGAATCAATTTATAAGCATCCTATTTCTTACGGATTCAAAGAAAAGAATATCTCAGAAGAAACAGTGCAGTTCTACAGTGGAATATTAAATGAAATTTTTTTGTGCCTGTGGTATAAGGATATAAAAATAGTAATAGGCGCTTTTAGAATTAATAATGTTACAAGGGCAGATTTTTCACATGTTTATAATAATATGGATGATGAAAATAAGAAAAATTTGTCAGAAACCGAGTGTTGGGAATATTATGAAGCGCTTCCGGTATATCCGTTGGGGGATATCAGAGATTATTTGATCCTTTTAGGGTTTTTGTTTGATATGGATCTGGAAGATATCTATTCGGAAGGATTGCACGAGCAAGTAGCGAAAAACAAGTTAGAACTGGAGAAAAAGCCATCTGAAGAAGAGGTATATGACACTTTCCGTGTAGAGCGATATACATTTTATTATGAAAATAAGATCATGAACCTCGTAAGTCAGGGAGATATTCAATTATTAAAAAGTGGTCTTACAGAATTAGGAACGAGTGTTTTACCGATTTTAACGAGCAGTTCTTTAAAGACGGAAAAAAACTATACTGTTATTATTTTGGAAAAGCTGGCATCGTTGGCGATTCAGGTAGGAAAGGATATCGTGTCAGTAATCAGGCTGAGAAACTTTTATATCAAAAAGGTAGAAGAGCAAACAGAATTTGTAGGAGTTTTGGCTACGAGAGACAGCGCGATCATTCATTTTACAGAAGAACTTCACGGTGTATCGAATCAGGCAAGAACATCCCTCATCCGGTGTGTTCTGCAATATATTAATCTGAAAATCTATGATAACATCAAGGTGACGGAGCTTGCAAAACAATTTTATTTATCAGAAAGCGCGCTTCGCAGCAGATTTAAAGAAGAGATAGGCGTACCTATTAACGAATATGTAAATAAAAGAAAGATTGAAGAATCAAAGATGATGATCTGGTCGGGAATTCCGGCAGGAGAGATAGCAAGGCGCTTGAGTTTCTATGATCTGTCTCATTATTATCGTACTTTTAAAAAATACACAGGCGTGACACCACAGCAGTTTAGAGATACAAATATCATAGGACAGGAAATGTAATAATAGGCGAAAAGTTTGAGTAAAATCAGCTTTTCGCCTGTTTTGTTTTTGTAAATATCGGGTGTTTGGTAATTAAGAAGAAAAAAATGTTGTTATGTACACGAGGTGGTCAAACGGTACATTGAAGCGGGGGGGGGTAATAATATATGCTAACTCTAAAGCAAAATAATATAAAAGCTATACAGTTTTATATACACGGAAAGGAGGGGGGATATGCAGTTAAACAGAACAACAGATTACGTAGTAAGGATTGTGTACTTTTTAAGCAATGAAAACAGGATATTTACTTCTGAAGAGATTTCCGAGGCAATAGGGTGTTCAAGAGGTTACGTTATATCAATTTTAAGAAAATTATCGAAAGAAGGACTAGTGGAGGTGATCAGAGGAGTAAAGGGCGGTTTTCGGTTAAAGAAAAGACCGGACGCAATCAGTTTGTTTGATGTGATAAAAATCATGGAAGATACTATTTGTATCAATCAGTGTTTGAATGAAGAGGAAAATTGCAATCTAAAAGCAACCGATTACTGCCCGGTGAGACGGTTTTATCTTTCATTGCAAGAACAAATAGAATCGGAGTTAAAACATATGACATTTGAAATGCTGAGAAAATCGGGGGGCGGATAGAATATTTTAATAGTTCTTAATCAGGCGGGTAATGCAAAATGAAGTCAAATGAAATCGAAGGAATCAGATAGGAGGATTTATGGAAACGTTAAGAAAAATTATTGAAGAAAAAAAGCGAAAGGGAGAAGAAAAAAAGCCGTATTATGGAATACGCAAACTAAGCGTAGGTATAGTTTCCTGTATGTTGGGCCATCTTCTCTTTTTTGCATCGCCTGTAGTTGTAAGCGCTGTTGAAGCAACTCCGGAAGATGTAAGCATCATTCAGATGCAGTCGGTGAAAGGCGAAGCGATCGAAAGATCAGCGACGTTGGTTGCCGTTACCGGAGCGACAGGTATCAGGGCGGCTTCCGGAAACATAGATTCGGAGAATTTGGGATATGCTCCGAATGCAAAGTATAGTTTTCAGGATTTAAAATTCGATCCTGAAAAGCTAAGTAAAACCAATTCCGCGCGGCAGATCCAATTTAAAATCTACGGAAAGCACAATATTGCCGCTTCAACAGATAACTGGAAGATCAATCTTCAAATCGATGAAAGAATCGCAAAACATGTAATAGGAATCGAAGTTGAACCAAAAAGGCTGACAGAAGCAAATCCAAGACCGATCAGAAGAGCGCTTACGAGAAAAAGCGATACGATAGGGCGAATGACAAATATATGGGAAGTAAATTATATCAGATCTGAAAACGGAGTGTTTGCAGGAGGAGAGACGACAGATACTCAGACTGCGCATAATGGAATTATTTATCTTGATAAACCGCTGAATAAAATTCTTGAAGAAATCGGAGATGAAAATCTGACAAACGAACGGCTCTTTTACAGAATTTATTTGACAAGCGTTCAAGATAAAGGAGCTATTGTTCCGGGCATTGCTTCTACAGGATTTTTCAAAATTAACGGTCTGGATATCCAGATCGAAACGATAGAATCTAGCGGCAATGAAAAATGGTTTAAGCATGCGGCTGTTGAAGGCAGATATGTAAGAAGTGATAAGTTTAAAAATCCTGGCGGAGCGATTAATCAAAACGGAGCTATCGTCGTAGATCATAAGATATCGAAGAATACTAACTTTGCTTATATAAGCGCAAAGAACAAACCGTGGACTCTTGAGTATGGAGTCGATCCGAGATTGGTAAAATATATTGGAGGTATCGAGCTTTATTACATGGATGCAGCTGATTATGTGAATCCGGATTATTCTCTAAAAAACAAAGCAAATCGCAAAGTTCGAGATTTGTCGATCGTAAGAACAGCAGGTCATAAAAAATATGGTTATGGTGATATTACAGAGAATCAGTTTACGCAAATAGTAGATGTTCATGGAGGACGACCCGAACCGATCACGATAAGATATGTCTATAAGCTTAATAAGCCAATCAATGAAATTTTGGAGGAATTAAGAAGAGAAGCCGGAGTAGAAGAAGGAGAAGCGTTTGGTAAAGATTTTATATTCAGCGCATGGATTACAGATAAAACAAAAGATGCTCTGATAACGAATACATACGGTACAGGCTACTATAGAATTCAGGATATTGACGGTGATGGAAAGCTTGATGAGGAGGAAGCAAATAATGAGCAAAGTCCTTATATCGGCGTTCCGAAAATTACAGCTCCTTATGAAGGTGATAATAAAGTAAAAGCTGTTGTGCATTTTAATGAAAATGCCGGAAAGGGAAATAAAGCTCAGCTGATCAATAAAAACGGAGTTGTCGTTGCTACAATTAATAATGTAGATGCAGAGGAAAACGGCATACCAAAAACAATAGATAGAGAACTTGAATTTACGGTTACTGATTCAAGTGTATTAGGTAAAGCAGGAGATAAACTTACCGTTAAGATCATTCCTTCAGATGAAAGGTATGAGAAAGCGGAAGAAGCAGAAACAAAGGTAAAAGAAGCGCCAAAAGCAGTCAAAGATCCTCTCAGAGTTGTCAAAGGAAAGGATTTAACAGAAGATACGGTATTAGCGAAAAAAGGAGTAGAAAATTCAAATAAAATGCCGGGAGGAACAACATATCGGTGGAAAACTGCTCCGAATACAAGTCAGGCAGGAAACACGACTGGGATAGTGTCAGTAACTGTTCCTGACAGAGAAGAAGCTTTTGAAGTAACTGTTCCTATTGAAGTGTTTTTAGCGGATGCAGATAAATATACTCCGCAGACAACGTCGATTATTAAAGAGTATGGAACATCAACGACAGAAGAGGAAATTATAGGCGCGGTAACAGTGCCGGGATATCCGGAAGATACAGTGGATGAACTGGAAATAGCACTTGATAATGCAACTCAGATTCCGGATGGGAATACAGCAGGGGATTATCCTGTAGATGTAACAGTTACTTATCCGGATGGAAGTGAAGATAAAGTACAAGTAACAGTTACAGTAAAAGAACAAAAAGATAATGAGAAGTATATTCCGGAATTCGATCAGATTAATAAAAACTACGGCGAAGCAACAACGGAAGAGGAGATCAAAGGTGCGCTGAAGGAAGAAAGCGTACCGGAGAACACGGAAGTCACAGTGAAGAATCCGGAAAACCTTCCGGACGGAATGACAGAGGGAACATTCGAAATAGAAGTGACGGTAGAGTACCCGGACGGAACAAGCGAAGATACGACAGTGCAGGTAGTGGTGACGGATAACCGCACGGATGCAGAGAAGTATACGCCGGAATTCGATCAGATCGAGAAAAACTACGGCGAGGCAACAACGGAAGAAGAGATCAAAGGTGCACTGAAAGAAGAAAGCGTACCGGAGAATACGGAAGTCACAGTGAAGAATCCGGAAAGCCTGCCGGATGGAATGACAGAAGGAACATTCGAGATAGAAGTGACGGTAGAATATCCGGACGGAACAAGCGAAGATACGACAGTGCAGGTAGTGGTGACGGATAACTTTTTAGTTGTCACTAAAAATCCGCCAAAACAAATTGATGGACAGAGAGTAGCTGAAAATACAAATGTAATTACAGCAAATCTGACATTTACTGTAGAAGGTGTACATGATGAAGGATTAAATTCAGGTCTTTCCATTGATGAAAATGGAAATTTGACAGGAACGCCAAAACTTAATTGGGGTGACAAGAATTCCGACACTTATGAAGAACAGACAGTAGTTCTTCATGCAATAGCAACAGCGGAAAGTGGTAGTAAAAAACCTGTAACAATATCGGTAGTAGTTCAAAGAGATACGGACGGAGACGGAGAGCCGGATATCACGGATACAGACGATGATGGAGATGGATTTACGGATATAGAAGAGGAAGAAAAAGGTACTGATCCAAAAGATCCAAACTCAGTTCCGCAGGTTGATCCGATTGTTGCGCCGACTATAGGAGAAATAGAAGATCAGACTGTTGTAGAAGGAAATGCGATCACGCCGGTAACTCCGGAGGTGACAGAAGGATCGAATGTAACAGTGGAAGGTCTGCCGGAAGGAGTGATGTTTGAGAACGGAACGATTCAGGGAACGCCGAAAGTGACATGGAACGGATCGGAAGAAAGCAGAGCAATTACAGTGACAGTAAAGGCGGAGAAAGATGGAGCGACTGCCAGAGAGACTTTCGTGATCACAGTTCAAAGAGATACGGACGGAGACGGAGAGCCGGATATCACGGATACAGACGATGATGGAGATGGATTTACGGATATAGAAGAGGAAGAAAAAGGTACTGATCCAAAAGATCCAAACTCAGTTCCGCAGGTTGATCCGAAGCCGGTCAAACCGGATCAAAAGCAAGATCCTGAAATTTCTCAAAATAAAGTAGTGAACAATGTGGTTAATAATTCTTATAAAAAGCCGATTTCCAATGCACCAAAAACAGGGGATTTTGGCAATGGAACAGGATATACAGGTTTAGCTGCATTGGCTGCGGGATTGATGCTTCTTCTTGGAATAAAGAAAAAAAGAAAAGAGGAAGACGGTGAAGAATAAGATCTGATATGATCACATTAAAACGGTGTAGCAATTTGCTATGCCGTTTTATTGTGACAGCTATGAACCAAATCTCAGGTTAGCCAGATACATTGGTGATCGAAATTAAGCCATTATGGCTGCCAATCGAAATCAAGAATTATGATTGACAAAATTGCATAAATAGAGTAAAGTTTAGTTAGTTAAAACTAACTAAAAGGCGAAGAAGATTATTATTTTGAGGAAACGATTTGCTTTTTGGAAAATGTTTAAGGAGAAATCAAAGAGACTATGTCAGAAGAAATGCTTGTAAGTTATTGCTCGCCCACTTTATCGGGGCTTAAAACAGGAAGTCTTTTTTCGTGTCCATGTGATTCTAAAAAAAAGATGTCCGGAGAAATAAGTAATTTTAATCAGAAGTTGTCAAAAAAAGGAATCCGAATTCTTCCGGTACGCATATCAGGCAGGAGAGCTTTGATTTATGTTTATCGTCCGGAAAAATTAAAGCAGGATTTTTTTGATGAGAAAGTGCAGACGATTTTAGCACATAAAGGGTATGACTGCACAAACCAAAATCGTTGTGTCTGCAGATTGGTTGAAAAACTGCGGAAGGATTCAGAATTTCCACATGAGATTGGTTTATTTTTAGGATATCCGGCGGAAGATGTCAAAGGATTTATAGAAAATAAGGCGGCTAGCAGCAAGTGCTCGGGATGTTGGAAAGTATATGGGGATGAACAAACAGCAATGAATCTCTTTGAAGAATACAGGAAGTGTACAGAAATCTGCTATAGAAAATGGAAAAACGGCGCAGATGTTGAACAGCTTACGGTTTCTATATAATCATGAATTCAGAAGAGCCGATAGAGAATGAAAAAATCCGCTTTAATAAGTTGAAAAAATTCATATGGATTTCATATGGAAAATATGTAATAATTTGCTTATTAATTGAAAAAACAAAAAAGAAAGGGGAAAAGTATGATTATTACGACAACACCTTCTATTGAGGGAAGAAGAATTGTAGATTACAGAGGAATTGTTTTTGGCGAGGTTGTCTCAGGTGTGGATTTTGTCAGAGATCTGGCGGCGTCTTTCACGAATTTTTTTGGCGGAAGATCAGGCGGATACGAGGAAGAACTTGTGACGGCAAGACAGAATGCGCTTAACGAGATGGCTCAGCGGGCGGCATCGGCAGGAGCGAATGCTGTTGTGGGAGTTGACGTTGATTATGAAGTTCTCGGGGCTGACGGAAATATGCTGATGGTGACAGTGAGCGGAACGGCAGTGGTTGTAGAGTAAATCAATTTTTACAAGGCAGCAGGGTCAGAAAAAGATCAGGAATAGGATTTGGGAAAAGGATCATGGAGAAGCGTCTGCATGGTCTTTTTTGCTTTCCGCTAAGAAATATAAAATCCCGGATATACAGAAGAGAGAATATGATGTAATATAGTATGGATATAGACTAAAGAAAAAGATAAAGGTGATTTTGTGAGAATCGGTAAAAAAAGTTCAAAAAGAGAGAAAAAGGCAATGTCTGTTTCGCTGTATGCGAACTTGATGTTTGTCGTAGTGGAGCTTGTAATGGCGATAGTGACAGGTTCACAGGCTGTTTTGCTGGATGGTGTATATGACGGAATCGAATTCGTTATGCTTCTTCCGTCTATCTTTTTAATACCGCTTTTATATAAGCCGAGTAACGAGAAATATCCGTTTGGGCATATGCAGATGGAGACTGTGTTTATCGTTGTAAAAGGAATAACAATGATCACTGTTACAGTCGGTTTGATCACGAACAGTATCAATATATTATTTCACGGCGGGCGGACAGTTGATTTTGGAGTTGTAGCGTGGTTTGAGCTGTTTGCTTGTGTTCTTGGCATAATAGTGACATTTTATCTGAAGAGGAAAAACAAAGCGATGAATTCCCCTCTTATTACAGTAGAGATGCAGGGGTGGAAGATGGATAGTATGCTTTCCCTCGGAATGACAGCCGTATTTTTCCTTCCGGTTTTCCTTCCGTTTAAAGGAGTAGGTCAATTAACTCCGTATTTGGACCCGTTTATCACGATCGTGCTGTCTATGATCATGCTTCCGATCCCGGTTAAAACGGTGTTTACCGGAATCAGGGATCTGTTGTTGATCTCTCCCGAGGAGGAAACAGTATCAGAGATCAAGCAGACGGTGGAACCGATCATACAGGAAAGTAATTGTGTGGATATTTATTATGACATTGTCAGAACGGGAAGAAAATTATGGATCAGCGCGTATATTAAATTGAACAAGGATGAGCTTTCCGTAAGGAAGTTTAAGATGCTGCAGACGAGATGCATTGCCGCCTTAAGTGAAAAATATACGGATTTTTATTTTGAGCTTCTTCCTGAAATCGAGCTTGATATGGAAGAACTGGAAGAACTGCAGGAAAAGCAGGAAAAACAACAAATGGAAAATAAAAACGGGCGGGAGGATAAATAATTGAAGAAAAAGAGAGGAATTCTATTCGGAGTCGTTTTTATTTGCGTATTGTTTTTTGTAATCGTATTTTTTGTGAGGAACAAAGAATCTGCCGAACCCGTCAGCAAAAGTGATTTTAAATTGAATACTGTTGTGACTGTTACAATTTATGATTTAGAAGAAAAAGAGAAAAAGCCGGATGACAAAGATAAAAGAAATGAAAAGGGAATACATAGAGAAGAAAAGGATGCGGAAGAGATTATAGATAAAGCGTTAAAGCTTTGTGACAAATATGAAAAGATATTCAGCCGTACGCTTCCTGAAAGTGAGATTTATGCGTTGAATCACGGAACGCTTCCGATGGAAGACGGATATTATCTTTTATCCGAAGAGTGCGCGGCGTTGATCGAAAAGGGGTTGTATTATAGTGAACTTTCCGGTGGAGCGTTTGATATTACGATCGAACCTGTTTCTTCTTTATGGGATTTTACTTCAGGGGAAAAGATCGTGCCGGATGCAGAGACAATCGCGGAAAAGCAGGCATGTGTAGGCTATGAAGATGTGGAGCTTAAAGGAAATAAACTACGTTTTAAAAAAGAGGGAATGGGAATTGAGCTTGGAGCTGTCGCAAAAGGATATATTGCAGATAAAGTGAAAGAATATCTTGTATCGGAAGGTGTGAAAAGCGCAGTTATCGATCTTGGAGGAAATGTGTTATGTGTCGGAGAAAAACCGGATGGGAAGCCGTTTAAAATCGGAATCCAGAAGCCGTTTGCCGATCGGAGCGAAACAGTGTCAGCCGTAGAAATTGCAGGTACGTCTGTTGTTTCCTCAGGCATATATGAAAGATATTTTGAAAAAGACGGGAAACTGTATCACCATATATTAGATCCGGCAACCGGATATCCGTATGAAAACGGACTCGTGTCCGTAACTGTTTTATCTGAAGAGTCGGCGGACGGTGACGGATTAAGTACGGCATGTTTTGCGCTAGGATTAGAAAAAGGATTAGAACTGATCGAACAGACACCGGATACAGAAGCGATGTTTATAACAGAGGATGGAGAAATGCATTTTAGCAAAGGTTTTGTTTATTGTGGCTAACGCTACTGTTTCACTTATAACCGGGCGCTCATCTCATACAGATGTCCGCCTGCATAAAAGAAAAAGAGATATGAAGGAGAGAAAAAAATGAGTATATGTGATTTAAAGTCTTATGAAATTGTACAAAGCAGAGATTTATCTGATCTGAGTTCAAAAGGAACGCTTCTGCGTCATAAGAAGAGCGGAGCAAGAGTTCTTCTTATGGAAAATGATGATGAAAATAAAGTGTTTGCCATCGGTTTTCGTACACCGCCGTCAGACAGTACAGGAGTACCTCATATTATGGAGCATTCTGTATTGTGCGGATCAAGAGAGTTTCCGGTAAAAGATCCTTTTGTAGAGCTTGTAAAAGGATCGCTTAATACATTTTTAAATGCGATGACTTATCCTGACAAGACAGTTTATCCTGTAGCAAGCTGCAATGATAAAGACTTTCAGAATCTTATGCATGTCTACATGGACGCGGTATTTTATCCGAATATTTACGAGCAGGATAAAACGTTTCGTCAGGAAGGATGGAGTTATAAACTGGATGCACCGGATGAGGAATTGAAGTTGTCGGGAGTTGTATACAATGAGATGAAAGGTGCGTTTTCTTCACCTGAAGGGGTGCTTGACCGGGTGATTTTGAATTCTCTGTTTCCGGATACATCGTATGCAAATGAATCCGGCGGCGATCCGGAAGTGATCCCTGATCTGACGTATGAACAGTTTCTTGATTTCCACAGGAAATATTATCATCCGTCAAACAGCTATATTTATCTGTATGGCGATATGGATATGGAAGAAAAACTGAACTGGCTTGATGAAAAGTATTTGTCTGATTTTGATGAGATTGAGGTTGATTCGGAGATTAAGTATCAGAAGCCGTTTTCACAAATGCAGGAGATTGTTCAGGAATATTCTATAGCAAGCGATGAAAGCGAAGCGGATAACACTTATCTTTCTTATAATAAAGTGATCGGAACTTCCTTAGATGAAAAGCTCTATCTTGCATTTCAGATTTTAGATTATGCGCTTTTGTCTGCTCCGGGAGCGCCGCTGAAAAAAGCGCTTCTTGATGCGGGAATCGGAAAAGATATTATGGGATCATATGATAATGGAGTTTATCAGCCGATTTTTTCTGTTATTTCTAAAAATGCAAATATGGAGCAGAAGGAAGCGTTTGTGGAAGTGATTGAAAATACGCTGCGAAATATTGCAGAAGGCGGAATTGATAAAAAAGCATTGCAGGCTGGACTGAATTATTATGAGTTCCGTTTCAGAGAGGCGGACTTCGGAAGTTATCCGAGAGGATTGATGTACGGACTTCAGTTGTTCGATAGCTGGCTTTATGATGAAGAAAAACCGTTTATCCATATGGAGGCGATTCCGACATTTGAGTTTTTGAAAAGTCAGATCGAAACAGGTTATTTTGAGCAGTTGATCCGAGATTATCTTTTGGAGAATCCGCACGGGGCGATCGTAATCATCCGACCGGAGAAGGGAAGGACTGCGAGAATGGATCGGGAGCTTGCAGAGAAACTGCAGGCGTATAAAGAAAGTCTGTCCGAAGAAGAGATTGAGAAACTTGTGCAGGATACAAAAGATCTGGAAGCGTATCAGGAAGAAGAATCTGCGCCGGAAGATCTGGCGAAGATTCCGGTGCTTAGAAGAGAAGATATTTCCCCGGAAATCGCGCCTGTCTATAATACAGAGATGGAGATCGACTCAGTGAAAACGATCTATCATAATGTTGAGACAAACGGAATCGGGTATGTAACGCTTCTGTTCGATCTTTCTGCGGTCAAGGAAGAAGATCTTCCGTATGTCGGCATTTTGCAAAGTGTCCTCGGCATTATCGATACAGAGAATTACGAGTATGGAGAGTTGTTTAATGAGATCAATATCCATACAGGCGGAATCGGAACGTCGCTTGAATTATATGCAGATGCGCAGAAAGTAAAGGAAAAGGAATTCAAAGCGACATTTGAAATGAAAGGAAAATCACTGTATCCGAAGATGGACGTTCTTTTCTCTATGATGCGGGAAATACTGACTTGTTCTAAGCTTGACGATGAGAAACGCTTAAAAGAGATTCTTGCGATGCTCAAATCACGCCTTAGTATGTCGTTCTTGTCATCGGGACATACAACTGCCGCTTTGCGTGCGTTGTCATATACATCGCCTCTTGCAAAATTTAAAGACGATACAGACGGAATCGAATTTTACGAAGTAGTAAAAGAAATCGAAGAAAACTTTGACGACCATAAAGAAGAATTGATCTGTCGGTTAAAAGCAATTTCAAAACAGATCTTTTGCGCAGATAATATGATGGTCAGCTATACTTCGGCAAAAGAAGGACTTGCCTATATGGAAAATGCATTTGCGGCTGTATCAAAACAGCTAAACGACGCAGATGTGGTACAAACAGAAGCGAAAGAAAACAGATGCATCATTCATTGTAAAAAAAGAAACGAAGGATTTAAAACATCTTCAAAAGTACAGTACGTTGCAAGAGTCGGCAATTTCATTGACGGCGGAGAAGAATATACAGGAGCGCTTCAGATCTTGAAAGTGATTTTAAGCTACGATTATTTGTGGCAGAATGTCCGTGTGAAAGGCGGAGCTTATGGATGTATGAGTAATTTTAACCGGATCGGAGAAGGTTATCTGATCTCGTACCGCGATCCGAATCTTGAGAAAACGATGGAGATTTACGAAGGCGTTGTAGATTATCTTGAAAACTTTAATGTAGACGACAGAGATATGAATAAATTTATTATCGGAACGATCAGTAATATCGACCGCCCGATGAATCCTGCCGCAAAAGGAAGCCGTTCTATGAATTTGTATATGAGCCGCGTGACAGAGGGAATGATCCGCCGGGAAAGAGAGCAGATTCTTTCGGCTGATCAAAAAGATATCCGCGCGCTTGCAAAAATATTAAAAGCGGTGCTTGACGCAGATCAAATCTGCGTGATCGGAAGCGAGGAAAAGATCGAAGAACAAAAAGAGATGTTCATGGAGATCAGAACATTAAGCTAAGAAGTATGACAGAACAGCGAAAAAGAGAATGATGAAGCGGTCGGATGACCGGATAAAGGAAATACAAGGAAAACGAAGAAGATAAGATTAAAAACAATAAGGAAGATAAAGAGAAGCGCAGAAGGCTTGCAGTGAGAATAAAAAGACAGGATGAGAAAGAGTAAGCGCGGGAAAGGATATTGATATGAGAGAAGATTTTAAATCAGGGTTTGTAACTTTGATCGGAAGACCGAACGTAGGAAAGTCAACATTAATGAATCATTTGATCGGACAAAAGATCGCGATTACATCGAATAAACCGCAGACGACGAGAAATCGTATCCAGACGGTTTTAACGACAGAGGAAGGCCAGATTGTTTTTGTGGATACACCGGGTATCCACAAAGCCAAGAATAAACTGGGTGAGTACATGGTAACAGTTGCAGAACGCACTTTAAGTGAAGTGGATGTCATTCTCTGGCTTGTTGAACCAACGACTTTTATCGGTGCCGGTGAACAACATATTGCAGAACAGTTAAGAAAAACGAAAACACCGATTATTCTTGTTATCAATAAGATTGATACCGTAAAGAGAGAAGAAATCCTCAAAAGCATCGACGCATACAAAGATATTTGTGATTTTGCAGAAATCGTTCCATGTTCTGCACTTAAAGGGGACAATACAGAAGATTTAATCAAAGTCATCATGAAATATCTGCCGTATGGTCCGCAGTTCTACGATGAAGATACCGTTACGGATCAGCCGGAGAGACAGATTGTTGCAGAGTTGATCCGCGAAAAGGCCTTACGATCCCTGAATGAAGAAGTACCTCACGGTATCGCTGTTTCTATTGATCAGATGAAAGCACGCAACAGCAGGCTCATTGATATTGATGCCACCATTATCTGTGAACGTGATTCTCACAAAGGCATTATTATCGGCAAACAGGGCGCCATGCTTAAGAAAATCGGTTCTCAGGCCAGACCGGAAATCGAGGATATGCTTGGAAAGAAAGTCAACTTAAAACTCTGGGTCAAAGTTAAGAAAGACTGGAGAGACAGCGATTTTCTGCTTAAAAACTTCGGTTATGACATTAAAAAGATGTAA